>Ga0307516_10000015_pt1 | contig 204244 bp, 210 predicted proteins | sample 19_EM_MG_FD_203310 | JGI IMG/M metagenome (GOLD analysis project Ga0307516, IMG submission 203310) | Populus trichocarpa ectomycorrhiza microbial communities from riparian zone in the Pacific Northwest, United States - 19_EM | ecosystem: Host-associated > Plants > Roots > Unclassified... | reverse complement strand
TGGGTTTTCAAAAAAATAAAGAAAATTTCTGCTAAAAACCTGACTAATTTAGTCCAATATACTGCGCTGTATACTGCGCTATATATAGATAAAGCCCTTATAAATAGGTGTTTAAAACAAAATATAGCCCACAAAAGCTATATGAATTTTAGTTCCCCCGTTTCAGAATATTTATTGCTGAGTTTTTAGACCATATTTACTCAGCTCTTTTACTGAAACTGGGCTACTAAGAAATAAACAAAAATTTTTATGAACAATCAAAATAATATAAACAAAATTATTGCCCAATTAGAGGAACTGTGAGCTGCTTTGCCAAATGCTATTCCGGCTGAGCAAACTATTCGCCAAGATTTCCGTACTAAATTAGAAGCTTTAGAGCAAACTGAACTAAAAGAATTAGAAGCTCTTGGCAAATTAGGTGATACTTTTTTACAGGAAAAATCTAACTGACTAACCAAAGAAGCCCAATTAGAAAAAGCAAAAAAAGATGCTGAAGAAGCTTTAGTTGCTGAAAAAAAGAGACTTGGTGAAGAATTAGTTACTAAATTAGAAGCCTTAGCCAAAGGTAAAGATGGTGAACTTAGTGAAGAAGCCAAAGCTGAATTTAAAAAGATTGCTGATACACTAAAAGACACTAAAACGGAAGTAAGTTTTACCGAAGCTGATACTAAAAAGTTAGCTACGGAACTAAAAAAAGAAGCTCCAACTAATTACTGATTAATTGCTGCCTGTGTAATAGGTGGTTTAAGTTTAATCGCTTCTTTATTTTTAGTAGTAAAGAAAACTACTGAGGAAAAATAGTATGAACGAAAACACGCAAGAAAACACTAAAGAAGCTATCACTCCGATTAAAAATAGTGAAAGTCTCCAAGCCTTAGCACTAAAGTATGAAAGAGAAATTGAACTTTTAAAGCAAAAAGCATTAGACTGAGAAAATGCTGCTATTGCTGAAAAGCTAAAAAAATGAAAAAATATTAGTTTAGACTTTACTAGTGAACTAATTACGGAGTGAGAAAATAAAAGATTTTCTTATGAAAGAACTGCCGACTGAATAAATATTGGTTTTACAGTAAAAGATGCTGATTATGCTTGGTGATTAGAAAAGGGAGTAGAATATGACCCTCTTAAATATTTAAATGAAACTAGTCCGGAAGACCAAGCTGGTTTAAAGGAACAGTTTGAGGAATATAAACAAAGTAAATAATTATGAACGACACTAAAACCACACCCCAAGCCCTCTGAAAAGCCCAAGTCTTAGAATACTTACATAATTGCTTAATTGGTATTTCTCATTTAGCTTGTACTGAGGCTGACTGTCCCTTGGTTTATAACTGAAATGAATTAGAAACTAAACTTAGTAAGAAAGGTAAAGCAGTCCTTTATAAAATTACGGCTAATCACTGAATAGTAGTAGATTTAATTAAGTATGAAACTAATGACCTCGGCACTTACGAAAATATTGAAATTCAGTTTAAAAGTGGCAAAGTAATGAAAACTAAACCGAAAAACTTAGAGCCAGTAAAAGAAACTACTATTAAAGAAAGTGGCTATAATCCTAAGAAAGGTAAAGAGACTGAGGAAATCTTTTTAAAAGAAGAAGAAATTATTCTCTTTTTTAATAATCAGGCTCACACAGCTAACTTAAAAGATGCTGAAACTATTTATTTAAATAATATTTGAGAAATTAAGGAAAAAATTAGGTGAGACCAAGATAAAAGTAAGAAAAAAGTCTTTTTACATACTGAAAATGAACCCAGTACCGAAACAGAAACTACTAAGATAGCAGCTGCTGAAAAAGACTATTTATTTTATATTTCTGACCCTTCTATTACTAATGCGATTAAAAAAATGGAAGTTTATAGCCCTGGAACTGGTACCCAAGAAAGACAGCAATTACACCAAGATTTAAAAGAGGAATTTAGTGAACTAAGAAGAGTTTATGGCATTCGCCATCTAACTTCTAAAAAAGAGGATAGACAGAATAACCCAGAAATAGAATTAAATGAAAGCCAATTTATTGCTTTGGAAAGAGATAAAAAGAGGGAAAGAGCCAAAGCTATTAAAGATTTTGAACAAAAAGGAGGCTGTAATGGTGAACATATTTTAAGCTATGGTACAGCCCCTGAACAAAGAGAGGAAAAAGTTTTAGAAGAAGCAGCAACTTCTCACCAAGCTGAGGAATTAGAAGAAATAAAAAAAGAAGCAAAAGAGTTAGAAAAAATGAAAAGAGAACCAAAAGAAGCCAAAGAATTTAATTGCGAACCGAAAGAACAAGAAATTTATGAACGAAAACACTAACCATTTATTTTATTTAGCTTTAGTCTTAGCTGGCATTATTTTAGCTTTATTAGCTATGTTTTTTAATTATAGTCTTAAATTGGGAACTAGAACTGCTACCTTAGAAAAAAAGAACGGAGCTGAGCAAGCCCAAATAGATAAACTAAAAGAGGAAATAACTAAATTAGAATTAGAAGTAAAGCAATTACGCGAAGCCTATCAGGCCTCACAGCAGAAATTAAGAAAATATGAAAGAAATTACAAAGAATAAAAAACATACTTGCCAAGACGGCTGTCCTTGTGTTAATTGTTATTTAGAGATATGCGATGAAAAAGGGAATTTAATAAAATAGTATGAAAGACAATAATCAAATTCAATTTAAGGCTAATAATCAACTGTTATTTACAGTTAAAGAAAACGAGCTAGATTTAAACAAAATGACTGTTAAATATTCAGGACGAGAAGAATATAATTTTCAAAGTAGTATCACGGATGTGACTTTTACTAGTTTACTTCCTTTAAAAACTATTGATTTATTCAAAGATAATAAGAAAATACAAGAGATTAAGATTATTAAGGCTATACCCACTATTAATTTTGCTTGCCATCATTGTCAGCAAGATAAACAGGAACAGCCTTTATCAGTTTTTATTAATGGTCTTGGCATAGACCCTCACCAATTAGTAAGGATTTGTGCTGATTGTAGTGATAAAGTAGATATCATTAATAGAGTTAAATACCAATTTTAAACACCATGACAAGAATATCCGATAAATTCCCTACTTACCAAGACTTTTGAAATGAATATAGGACAGCTTTTTTAGAATTTCATAAAGATTTAGTAATGAGAGCTGTAGCAGCTTATATTTTACATACTCTTTATTATTACTGAAAGGATAGCCGTTATGAACCTTTTGAAAATGTTTTTTATGGCAAATTCTTTAGTAAAGCTACCCAAGATGCGATTAATTATACTCGTAGCCAAGGAATCTATGAGAATGTTTTTAAAGTTATTAAGTTGAATGATAAAAAGCTCTTTGAGAGTGGCAGTAAAACTGAACATAGTAAAGTAAATGAAAGAATTAAGCAAGGACCTAAAATAACCGAACAAACTAATATTCCTTATTCAGTTGGCAATAACATGATTAGTAATAATTTTGGTCGAGCTCAATTAATGAAAACTAAAACTCACCAAAAAGAAAATACTAAAGAAATCACCAAAGGTCGCAGAGTACAAGTTGAAGAAGGAGTTGTAGAATACAAACCTACTTATGATGAAACTACTACTTGGGGAGATAGAAGCTGATTAGGCAAATTATTAAGTGCTTTACAGTATATTAAGTTTGATTTTGACCCCAAATCTTATCAATTTTTATTTATTAGTTTATTTGGTGCTAGTGGTTATTTTATTACTTCGCCTAGTGGACGGAAAAAATGAATTTCTACTACTTTGGAAGAAGAGGAAGAAGATGAGCAACAATTACCTCAATTAAAAAAGAAAAAAACGGATGACAGCTCAGAAATCACTTGGGAAGAATGAAAAGGAATTTGTGCTAAACAATCACCAGTAATTATTCCCACCCAAGATAATTTTTACTTAGAACAAATTACCAGGTATAGAAAACGTAAAGAAAAAGAAAGAGCACCCATAGGGAGTTTAACAGCTTTAGGTATTGAAAAGAAAAAAGAATTAAGTGACGGTTTAATAAAAGCCTGAGAAAAACCCTTAAATGTTCCTGTTCTAACTAAGTTTGAAGAAGTAATGAAAGAAGTAGTTGGCTATGAGGAATTTAAAGATAAAATGCGTATTTATATTGTTAACTTAACCAAAGATATTTTGATGGGTAAAAAGACCGACCAAACTATTTATATTTTATTAGGACCACCAGGAATAGGTAAATCTTACATTGCTGAAAAACTTGCTGAAGCCATGGATAGACATTTAATCGACATTAGTTTAGGAGGAAGAAAGGATACAGCCATTTTAGAAGGAGTTTCAGCTAGTACTAAAGATGCTTTCTCTGGCAGAATTTGTAAAGAAATTAGCGAAAGCAAAGACCGAGGAGCGATTATTTTATTAGATGAATTTGAAAAGGTTGGCGAAGGAGGACTAGAAGATATGATAGGTAATGTTTGAGATACTAAGAAAAATAAAGATTGATTTGACCAATTTTTAGGCTACCGAGTGGACTTATCTAATTGTATTTTATTAGGTACAGCTAATTATGCTGACCAAGTCAAAGATTTCGTGCTAAACAGAGCCGAACTAGTTAATATTGAATTAACCACTTATCAGCAAAGAGTAGACTATACTTTGAAGGAATTAAGTAGGAAATTGCAAAGTGATGCTGATACGGCTCATTATGCTCAACAAATAACCTCAGACTTTGCTAAATATATCATTACTGAAGAGTGAGGTTATCGGCAATTAAATGCTAATATTGAGAATATTTATAAGACGGTAAGAGCATATGCTGATCCAGCCATTAATAAACCAATTACTGATCTAAAAAACTGAACTAATTTAGAACAAACCAACAATCGCTGAACTTTCACCTACCAACAAAGACAAAAGATAACTCTAGTTAGAGTAAGAACCGAGAATAAACAAAAGCAGAGTGTTCTTTCACCTGAACTAAACTTAAACTGACCTTTACATGATGGCTTTACTAAACCGAAAGTAGTAATCACCAAATAATATGCCAAGAGTAGAACCCAAACCATGAGTTGAACTGGAAGATATTCAAGCTAACTCTGAATATTGAAACCAAAAAATTAGTCTAATTGAATTTAAAGACAAGAATGGTAAAATTTACTGGAATAAAGACTATAATTTCATTCCTCATTGGCAAAGATATAATAAAGCTGTTAAATGGATAAAAGAAACTGATTTTCCTTTATATAATTGTAAGATAGTTTGAAATGCTAATAATGAAATTGAAATAGTTACTCAAAACTATTTTGGTAAAGTAATAGAAGCTGAGCAAGCCATCGAGCAAATTATTAGGAAAATTAAGCGTAAGATTATTAAAGAGATTAATCAGCCAGTGTTAAATGCTGAAAAAGCTATAGAAATACCTGAGGAATTAGCCATTGCTTACCAAAAGCAAAAAGGAGAAATTCCTTTGGGACCTTGGGAAACTAAAGAGGGATTAGCACAGTATATAAAAGAATTAGAAGCTGAATTACCAGAAGAGCCAAATGTTGATGAATTAATTAAGCAAGATTTAGAAACCCTATTAACTTTTAAAACTTATGAAGAGTTTAGCAATTCTCCTTATTCTTATATCTATGAACAAGAATTAGAGGAATTAAAGTCAACTGAAATTAAGAAAGGTAAATTATCAGAAAAAGATTTAGAAAAACAATCCTATGATTTTGCTCGGCCTGACTTAGCTATTTTGTGGAGGAAACAGTTATATTTTATTGATGGTTGAAAGTATATTGATAACTACACTCTATTTGTGCAGATTAAAGCTAAAAAATGTCCATTGTTTCTTTATTATTGAAACTGAATGTTGAAAATAAGAGGAACAGGAATAGTGGAGAAAGCACCCAAATTGATTAAAGAAAGTCAAAAGGATTTAATGGAAAGCTCACGACTTCATTATGATTTTTGTGATGATTTAGGATTGAAAAGAATATATCATAATGAAATGGGTTATCAACCGAAATTTAGTTTATTTATGGCTCAATTGAATATTGAGAAAAATAATGTCTATTTCAGTGAACAAAAAACTAAAACTGCTGAGGGTCAAGAGGGTAAACAATTAGTAATACCAACCAATTTAGGCATCAAAAAATGTCAAAACACTAAAGAGGAAATCAAAACTGCTTTAAAAAATTCAAAAGCAGGATTATGAGAAATAATTGGCAATGTGGTTGGAGTCGTGTTCAAAAGAGACGGTTTGGAAAAATTAACTGAAAAAATAGTAGGTTCAAAAGTTTTTGTTAGTGTTGGACCTGAGGAACACACCAATGGAAATAGCTTTTACTCTAATATGTCCAGCCACCAAGATATTTTATTTAGCGATAACAAGAAAGTTGGTGAACAGTATAAAGAATGGTTTAAAAAACAGCCTCATTTACTTGACCACACTACTTTTCAGTTTATATTCTTAAATGATATAGCAATGAGTGCTAATGCTCAATTTTTAGGAATTAAATATGATAAAGATAAAGACCAATTCATTTTACCTTATAAAACTTTTATCAATCATAGTCCAGGCAATTTATATTATCGGTGGGAAATGGGACATATTGCGATTAAATGTGAGATAAAAACTATCGGAATGTTTGAAGACCATTATAACCCTTTACGAGTGCTTGGTAATATTTCTTTTACTAGTCCCCAAGTAGGTGGAGGGTGAGTAACGCCAGGAGCAGGAACTGGACCATGACATGCTGGAGGAGCTAGTATAGGATGAAATAATAAAAGCTCAATGGGAGATTTGGAAACAAACAACATAAAGCCCGATAAAAAAGAAAAAAGAAACAATGAAAAAATTTTTGATAAATGAAAAAAAGATTTAGATAAGGGTGTTGAACCTAGTGCTTTTACTTCTGATACTATCAATTTTAATTATTCATTAGGAGAATTCTTTAACCGTTTAACCAGCCCAGTCTTTTTTTATCGAACTTATATCAGTCAACTTTTATACAATAAATTAGAAAAATGGTGTAATGGTAAAAGCGAAATATTAGGATTACCTTTACAATGAGAAGATTTAGCTAGTTGAACTCAAGGAAGTAAAAAAGATAATGAAGACACTCGCAAATTAGGCAAATGAAAATGGAGTGAAGTTTTATTAGAAAGTGATGTAGATGGATTTTTTACCAATATTATGGAACAAGGATATTTTTTAGATGGAGGAGATAAGTTAAAAAATCCTAATCTAGGAATGGAAATTGGTCGGAATTTTATCAAAGGTGCTGCTAATGCTTGAGATACTACAATGGCTGAAGAAAAATGAAAAAAAAAAAGAGAATTAGTAGAAGAATTAATAAAATTTGATATCACTAATGCTGATTATAATAATGTTGATTATATTGGTTCACCTGATGACAATATTTGACAAGAACTAAACCGAGCTAATAACGATGTTCATACTGGAACTAGTCCTTTTAATAATAACTGTCTAGGTTGCTTATGTGGTGGAGGTAGTCACGGTAACCCTAATTATAATTTTGAAAGAGTTTATAACTTTACTAGTGGTGGTAAATTAGTATTAAAAACAAGAGGAAGTGGAGTCCAAGAGTGCCAAATACCAACCAAAGGAGGAACTGTTACTTTTAAAGCTGTTGGTAATACAGCAACTCTGACTTTAAAATATGAAAAAATCACTCGAGAAAGTTATTTTGTAGAAAAGAAAACTAAAACCCAAGAAATAGACCAAGAACAATTAGATAATGAAATAGATGGTGAAATAGAAAATTTAGAAGGAGAAAAGGAAGATGAAGAAGAAATAGAAAAAGAAAGTGGAGCAGGTGGTGTTGGAGATGGTTTAGAAAAAGAACGAGAAAGAGAAAATGAGGATGAAGACGAAAAAGAAACTGAAACTGAACAGGAAGAAGAAACCGAGCAAGAGGACGAAAAGGAAAAGGAGACTGAAACTGAGAAAGAAAAGGAGACTGAAACTGAGAAAGAAAAGGAGACTGAAACTGAGAAAGAAAAGGAGAAAGAGAATGAAGATGAGTAATAAAAATTTACGAAATTATGAAAGAATTTAAGAATTATTTAAACAACAATTTAATTAAAGATAACTTAACTAAGGAGGAATTATTAGAGTTAAAAGAACTATTAACTAAACAAGAAGCAAATTTTTTATTCAATCGCAGTAAAGAATGTTATTTGTGAGAGATTAAAAAAATATTGGAAAGAAAAAAATAATTGTAAGATATAAAAGAGATATTTTTTTTAGAGATTAATGTTAAAATTAATATTATGACAAAAGATTTTAAGAAAATTTTCGAACAATATGCCGAATCAGGAGGAAGTATTAAAAACCGAGACAGTCTGACTTTGGATCAATGAAAAGAGTTTAAAGAAGCCTTAGACTATTTTCACCAACAATCTAGCAATGATGGTGATAAGTGAAGAAAATTAACCGGCAACGGTAGGTTATATGATTGTTTTATTCAAGAGGTAAATCATTATATAAACCAACTTAGGACGGGAGATAAACCCAAGCCTGATGAACCAAGATTACCAAACAAAGAAAATTTAACAAAATATGGTTCAGATTATTTTTCTTTAAAACCAGTTCAACAAGAAGGCAGACAAAAAACCCAAGCTACTTGAACTAATAAAAAAAATACTTCTTTCCTATGTTTTCATTGTCAAACTTCCTTTCCTTATGATAAAAGTATTAGCAGTTATTTAGAAGCGAGAAATAAAGCTAAAAATGAACTAAATAATCATAAAAATTCTTGTTCATACAATAACAATACTAATGAAGGTAAATTGAAAGCTCAACAGTGATGAACTGAAGTAAGAAACAGCAAAACGAGAATAATTAAAACTTGTGAAACTTGCTGAGGTAAAGTGTTATGAGATAAGTCTATTATTGGTGCTGATGATGCTCGAGTACAAGCTTTATCTGATTTAAAGTATCACCAAGACCACGAATGCCATTTAGCACCTGAACAAAGAACTATTGCTATTTATCATTCACCTAATAATGGAGGTAATAAGCATGCTCCGATAAATCCTTATTTACTAAACACCGATGATGGAATTTACTCTCAAGACAAAGAAGGGCAAACTGTTCAGGAGCAAGAAAATAATAATAACTTTAACTGAAAACCGTGAGCAATTGGAGGAGTAATAGTTTTAGCAGTAATTGGAATTGTTGCTTACTTCTTCACTAAAAAGAAAACTAAAGATAATTAAAATGGACATTTATTCAGTTCTTACTAAGATTATTCATCACCCTATTTATTGAGTGGTAGCTGGCATCTTTAGTTTAGGCTGAATTATTTGAGCTTATTTTTATTTCTTTGAGAAAGATAAACTTGAAGAATTTACTGAGGAAAGAAAAAACAAAATTGCCTTATATATCTTTGTATGTTTTGAGTGCTCTTGTTCTCATTTTCCCTATTCTTTTCTTATTAGCTTCATTATCAACTAGTAGAGGAGGCAGTGGTTATCGAAAAAGAAGAAAAACTTGTCCGAGATGTCATCGCTACTGAAGGAATTGTCGTTGCTAAAATAAAAAATAGTCGTGTTTATGTGAAAAATGTTTAGTGGAAGAATGAACAAAAAGGAAAGAATAAGTAATCTAATAAACTAATTAGTGTTAACTAACTTATTAGATGAGGAGAGGGTAATCTCTCTCCATATCTTTTCATTTCTTAGTTACTAGAACCTTTGGGAGAAACTTGGATTTGCTGAGCTTGTGATTGTTGTTCTTGAATTTTTTCTTCTAGTTGTTTATTTTCTTCCTTTGATTGCTTAATTACATTTTGGGAAATTATTTTTGTACTTTCTAACTCTTTTTCTTTATCTTGCAATTTGCTTTGAGTTTCACGAAGTTGTTTAGCCAAAATAAGGTTAAGTTCAATTAATTGTTCTTCTCTAGTTAATCCTTTTAATCTAGTTTGTTTTATTAATTCTTGGTTATTTTCTCTTCACTTTAAATAACTTCCTTCGTAAGGTGTTAACTGAGCTTCCAGAATTTTAGACTTGGCTTCAGGATATTCACATCACTGCGGAAAACAATCGCAAAGAAATCTTTGCACGCTATCAGTTAAATATTCTAAACCACTATCGATATCAGTATCATCAATCTGTAAGAATTCTAGTTTGTGTAAATTTTTTAAAGGTTCTAGTGAACCATAAAAGCCATTTTCATAAATTCTTAATTCTTGTAATTTTGTCAGTTTACTGAACAACGATAGGTCACAAGAGAATTTATTTCTTGCTAAGTATAAGTGATACAATTTATCTGGATTATTAGGAAATTTAATATCAGCAAGAAAGCCATTTTCACAAGTTAGTCATTCTAATTGGTCGCATTGACTTAAATCTAAACTAGTGAATTTGTTTTTTGAACAAACTAGAGAAGTCAATTGAGGACAATTGATTATTCTTAAACTTTCCAAACCTGCTTCTCATATCATTACGTGTTTTAAATTAGGATAATTATCAATTACAAGTTTTCCTTCTAATTTAATTTTTGTTGATGAGTAAGTTCAAGTTTCATTTAATTCAATTTTTTCTACTGTTTTTTTATTAGGATAATTTCTATCCAGCCATTGTTGAGCGTTGACCATAATAGTTATTTTACTTTCCTTTTCACAAATAATAAACAATAAAAGCCTCTAAACAATGAATACTAACTCTTTTTCCGTTAAACATTCACCCTTTACCTCTTCCTGGTAAATACTCTAAATCTTTAATAAGTTTAACTCCTTTAAATAATTCTTTACTAAGTTGCTTAACCTTTACTACATTTATACTTTCTACTTTCTCTATTGCTAAACACTCTATCGCACCCAGTAAGCGAATTAAATTTAGACTATCTTTAGTGCGATTGCTAATAAAGTTAGTGTTTTCAAACAGTAATAAATTAGGTTGGTATAGATTTATATTAGAGACTATAAAATTATAATGGTTTTTTCAGTAAATATCCTTTATTTCTTTAAATTCAATAGTTTTAGTGAGACCCTTGGTCTTATCATTTATTAAGCATATTCCAGTAGTTCCTGTGCCACTTGGGTCTATACTTAGAATTCTATCCATTAGTTTTTATTTGCTTATTTCTCCAATAGGTAAAATACTCACAGCTATCTAAACATCAGTCATAAAAATCTTTAGTCGGATTACAGCCGCACATAGTTCTTACTATCTTTCTTCCATCTGAAAAAGTATAAAACCTGGTTTCCTCACTAGTGCCAGCTCTTTTAAATACTTCTTCATTAAACTTATCAAAGTTTAAAGTACTTCGTTCATTAAAAGCTTGAATGTCTACAACCGAATTATTGATTTTGTCTACAACTTTTTCTTTGGTTGTATTATTTGGTTGTACATGCTCCGTTGTACTCAAAATGGTTGTACATGGTTGTACACGTTCTGAAAAAGTTGGTTGTACATGCTCAGGTTGTACATGCTCTAACTTTATTTCTTGGTTGTACACGCCTTTTAGTTTCTGCCTTCTTTGCCTTTCCTTTTCGGTTAGGTAGGCTCTCCTCTTTTGGTTGTAGTCTTTTCAGTAAACGCTGTCTTTAATAATAGTCATGATTACTTTATTAATTCTAAAAATCAATCTCTACTGCGATAATCAGTAAAGTAAAGCATTTGTTCTTTAAGCATCCTTATTCATTTGGGAACTAATACTTTCTTTTCTCTTAGGACACAATTTTTAAGCTTTGATTTAGCTTGTTCCTCTCAATCAAAGCAAAAGTTTACTAGTTCGTTATTAGTCTCTTTTTTGTTTTTAGTAAAGTGCATTAAAGCGTATTTCTTATTCTTTTCTCTTTCTCCTATTTCTACAAAATAAAAGTCTTGGATAGCATGGATAATTTGATACTTTTTATATTTATCTTGCTTAGTCTTAATAGCAAACATAAAATCATCCCAATTACGTAAGCTAGGGTTTAACTTTTCCTCTAAGGCTAAACTGTGAGCATCAGGCTCACCAGGTAATAAGTTTAAATATAAAAATCATTGTCCATCTTTACTTCATACTTGAACAGCTGAATTATCATTAATTTTGGCTTTATTTTCAGCTTCTTTTCTTAGGTCAAAGATATTTTGAAATTGATCTAAAAAATACATGCTAAAGATGTAAGGATTAGCTAAGAAAGTTATTTTTAAAGGTTGGTCTTCATTCCGTTTTAAAGACTGAATAAAGTCGCGTAGTTTTCATTGTTCTCGTGGTAAAACTTCTTGGTCAATGGGAATAGCTTCTTCATAGACTATTTCAGCAAAGTTAGTGCCACGAGCTATTTTACCTCTGGCTTTTCTGAACGAGAATAAATCGAAGAAGTATATTCGTTTCTTGCCCTGATAAAATAAGCCTTGTTCTTGAATTTCAAAAGCTGAAACTTTAATATGCTCATTAGTCTCACAAAACTTATAAACTAAATCTTGGAAGTATGGTTTGGTGCATTCTAAACTGTCGTGCCAATGTCTTCTCAATCAAGCATATTTAACATTGGAGTTAGGAATAATAATTTGTTCTAAAAAGGTTCAAGCTTTACAGTCAGTCTTACCTCTCTTCCGTTCAGTAAGATAAATATGAAAGATAGCTTCATCTTTATATATTTCTTGTCAGTTAATTAATTTGTTATTCATATAGTTCTAAAAAATTTTTCATACGCGTATAATACAAGCATGCGGAAAGCCAATGGGGTAAGTATAGTTGAAGGTCAGACTGAACTAGCGAGAGCAAAGCTCTCTGCTGATTTACAGTCAATCGACCATCCAACATACTCCCCAATTGTGCTTTGTGCGAGTTTATTTTTCATCCTTAAAGCCAAAGCTTTAATGTTTTTTATTAGTCTGTTCATGGCTTTATTTAGAGGTCTTTTTAGGTGCCGGATAGAAGCCCAATAATTGCTTATTAGTAATCCATTTCTTATACTTAAAGACTAAATTTTGCTGTAAAATAGCTAATTTTTCAATTTGACTCCATTTCTCGGCTGGGAGATTTTCTTTTAAAACCATTAGCTTTTCTTTACTTTCCCCAGCTAACTTTAAAATATAATAGCTCTCACCCTTGCTTTTCCCCTCTTTAAATTTCTTTTCTAGTATTTCCTGGGTAAAACCAATTAGTGAGTAAGTAGTAAAATTTGTTTGGATTGGTTCAGTAAAGTAATAGCTGTAAACTTTCTTTACTATTTCCGTTAAAAGATTAGTCTGAATGGGATTAGTGGGTTGGCCTAATTTTTGTGTTAAATATTCCTCTACTTGGTCTTTAGCTACAGTTTTAGTTTCTAATTGGCTTCAAAAAGTATCCATATAGAAGTTTTAAACCTTGGAAAATAAACAGTTAAGCAATATATAGCGCAGTATACAGCACAGTATACTAGATAAAATTTGTATAATTATTATATAGAAAAAAATAGGCGATAAAAGCAATTATTACCATCAATTATTAAACACCGTTTTTGGTTCATATAATTATTTTTCACTGTTTTAGTCTATATACTAAAATAAAAAATGAAAGAAACTAATCATAAAAAACTTCTGTTTATTTACGATTAAACTAGAACAAAATTTTAGAAATATTTCTTTTCAAGAAGCAAAAAGCATAAAGCAAGTTTTCTGAAAATTCTATTTATTTGTTTCTAAATAACATACTTTAAATAAAATTCACTAATTTTTTCTCAGTCAAGCAAATGATTAACCATATTTTCCACATAACTTTTTCTATCTTCATAATAGTCTAATCAATAAGCATGTTCTCAAATATCTAAACCAATTAACGGATATAAATGTAAACTCCAAGGATTATCTTGATTAATTGTGTTAATAATTTCAGCTTTACCTTTTTTGTTAATAACTAATCAAGTTCACCCACTACCGCGAATTTTCAAAGCGCTTTCTATTAATTGATCTTTTAGACAATCGAGAGGTTCTTTTTCGACTTGATTTCCGGAAAATTCTTGGTCAACAAACTGTTGTAAATTTTTACTAATGACTTTTTTTGTGTCTTTTGGTGCTAAAATAGAAAAGAAAAAATTATGATTAATCAGTCCACCACCAAAAAAGCGCACTGCTTCTTTTATTTCCTTAGGAATATCATCTAAATCACTCATTAAGTCTTTCAAAAGCGGATGTTTTTTTTCTCAATTAGTTCCCTTTAAAGTTTGATTAAGTTTAGTTTCGTAATTTTTATGTAAACGATTATAATGCAAGTCCATGGTTTTTCAAGAAAAAACCGGTTCAAGCGCGTCTAATTTATAAGTCAGTTTAATTCTTTGATAATTCATAATTATAATTTTTGCTATTAATTAGGAAACGATTACGAAAAATTCAACTACTAACAAAATTTTCTTTCATTTTTATTATTTATTTTTATAGCAATCTAGCGCTATCTTTTTAGCCAACTAACCCTTTTCCCCAAGCGTTTGCCGAAGCGCTGGGAGAAGTTAGCAACTTCTTCCTAATTTTAAGGATTACATTGCCGATAAAACCAACGACATTTGTCATTTTCTCTTTTCGAAGTAAAACTATAACAAAAACGCATAAAGATTTGAAAAAAACAATTTTATTAAGTACTTTTTTTCAAAATTATTTTTACTGGCAAATATTCTAAATTAAGGCTTTTTCGCAAGCAATTAACTATATAACGCTGGTAAGAAAAATGGATAAAATGGGGATTATTAACAAAAAGAATAAACCGATGAGTTAAACCTTTTTCGTGTTTGGCAAAATAAATTTTTAATTTTCCTTTTTTGTGATAAGGAGGAGGATTTTTGACAAGTAAATTTTCTATAGCTTTTTCTAATCCTTTTTTGTTTAACTGCTTTTTACTTTCAATCAACATTTTTTTTAAGGTTAGTAATAATCCTTTAATTCCAGTTTCTTTTAAGGCAGAAACATTAACGATTGGACAAAAAGCTAAAGATTTTAGACGGTCACGAATTTCCTTATCTAGGGTTTTTTTGTCTTGAACTAAATCACGCTTATTGACAATTATTATTAAAGGTTTTTGGTATTTTTCGGCTAAGTGAATAATTTGAAAAATTTGTTTATTTAAAGCCACAGTAGCGTCAATTACTACTCAAGTCAAGTCAGCTTTTTGTAAACTACCATGTTCTTTTTTGCGTCCTTCTTTGGTAATGCCGGCTGTATCAACTAATTGAAAAGTAAAATCTTGTCATTTTCAATCACTAATTACTGGTTCTTGGGTAGTTCCTGGAATAGAACTGGTAAGTGAACGGTTTTTTTTTAACAAACAATTAAGTAAAGTAGATTTCCCCGAATTAGGTGGACCAAAGATAACTAAATTCAATTTATTTTCATTTGATCTTTTGTCTATGGTTATTAACTTATCATTATTAAAAGGAGCAGGCGCCAAGAAAACTATTTTTTCAACCAATTTTTCTAAATTTAATCCTTTTGCAACAGAAATCAAGCAAAAGTTTTTTTGTTTTAAAATACGAAAAGGGTCAAGCGATTTTTCTTCTTTTTCTAGTAAATCAATTTTGTTAAGGGTAAGGATAATCGGAACTTTTATTTTTTTTAATCACTTGCTTGTTAAAAAAAGCTCATTATTTACTTCTTTATTAATATCAATTAATCAAATAATCAGTGTACTTGTTTCTAATAGTTCTTTGGTTCGCTCCTTAATTTCTTCTTGTAAAGTTTCTTTGTCTTCTTTAATGAAAAAGGTTGGCGTATCTCTTAAAGAGTAAAAATTATTATTTAGCAAAATATTAGCTTCGGTGTAATTAATTAAAGGGTCAACACTAGAAATTTTTTCTGATGGCAAAAGAGAGAAATTTTTAACTAATTTCCGAAAAAGGGCAGTTTTGCCAACTTGCTTGTTACCAAAAATAGTAATTGACTTAACATTTGTCATATTAAGTAATTTTAGTATAGAACTTTTAATTTTTGTTCAGTTGCTTCGCTGGCTAGGGCTTGGCTAAGAGTAGATTTACCGACCCCACCTTTTTGGGAAATAAAAGCGATTATGGTCATAATAGTTATTTTTTTTCTTTAGTTTTTAATAATTTTATTAATAGAAAGTCTGTTATTAATGTTAAAATAAATGCTAAGAATATAGGAACTATAAGAGAGTGGTCTTTTGGTTCTTTTGAATAGTTTCCTACCTCATTATAATAACCTAAGTAATAACTTATTCCTAAAAAACCGCTGGAGAATAGACCTATTAAAAAAAGGATTCTTGGCAAGGTAAATTTAATTTTAGGCTTTTCTGTCTGAGTTAGTTTTTTTGGCATTTCTCCAATTATATACTTATTTTTATTAGTCGGTTATTTTTTTTACTTAAAATCTACTTGCAAATTAAAATCTTAATCTATCTTTATATCGCTATAAATATATCGCTATCTTTATAGATTTAATCCCCATTTCTAATCTAGCAATCTAGCGCTATCTTTCTAGCCAACTAATCCTTTTTCCCAAAATTTCCGATAAACCATACTAATTTTCATATAAAAAAATCCGCGTAGCGGATTTAAAAAGTAAGGAAATTTTCTAACTCTTCTCTAAGGCGTGGAAACGCCTCACAGAGAATAGAGTTTAAGGAATAAATCTTATTTATTCCTAGAATAATTTAAAAAATTATTCTTATAGCGAAAGTCCATTTTTGGACTGGAGCGTATTATTTTTAAAGTTAGGCAAAAACAAATTAAAAAGTATTGGTGATTTGCATTAGTGATTGCATTACCGAAGTTTTTTTAATGCTTTGGGATGCCTTTTTATTATCCTTTTACCTTATTTTCTTTCACAATATATATTAAATTTTACCAAAAAAGTAATTAATGTCCGCCTTTTTTTATTCTTTGCTGGTTAATTTCATTTTTCCGTAAATAAACTTCTAACAATTCGGCTTCTTCCATTTCTAATTTGGCAATTAATTTGCTAAAAACTTGTAATCAATTATCATAAGTGGCTAACTCTTTGCTAGTAAAATAAACATTTTTACTATTAGTTGAACTATAAAATTTTTCTTTTTTTATTAAATGAAGTTTTTCTGTTGCTGAAAAAAGTTCTAATAATAGTTCGTTAAATTCTTGTTCGGAATTAGCAATTGCCAGTTGATAACCATCAAAATTAATTTGACAAACACTAGTTAAACCTAAAAAAAAACAAAGACAATCAATTAGTTCTTCTTTAACTTTTACTAAATCAATTGCGGTTTTTTTTCGCCACACTTTAAAAGTTCTCAGTTCATTAGCTAGTTCACCAATTTCCACTAAAATATTTAATTTTAATCTTTTGGCATTATATAATGAAGACCATTTTCAGTCAACTCCTGCTTGTTGATAAAGAATTTTATCCAATAAAATTTGTTGTTTTTGTAATTTGTTCAGCATTACTAGATATATAAAAAGTTATAAGAAAAATATTCTTTCTTCACAAAGATTTCTATTAAACCTCTTTTGCTAGTTTAATATAATAAAAGAATAAAAATAAACAAATGTCCGTTAAATTACAAAGTTTTGTGCGAGTAGTTATCCAGAATAAAAAAGGGGAATTGTTGGTAATCTTCCAAAAAAAGTGAAATTGTTGAGTTTTTCCGGGTGGGAAATTGGAACCAAACGAAACACCTTTAGCAGCAACCAAAAGGTAAGTGTTTGAGGAAACTAATTTAGTAATTGAAGATTTAGAAAAGGAAGAAGTAGTTTTATGTTTAATAGAAGCAATTAGAAAGCGTAAAAATAAAAAATAAATAATTTTAACTATTGATTAATTCCAATAATAATTGTTAATTCTCCTTTTAATTTATTATTCTGTAAATAATTAATCATTTCTTCTAGAGAACCGCGAATAAATTCTTCATAAAGTTTGGTTAATTCTCGTCCAATTGCTATCAAACGATTTCCTAATACTAACTTGACATTATTTAAAGTATTTAACAAACGATGAGAACTTTCGTAAATAACTAAAGCATTAGGCAAAGACTTGTAATTTAGTAAAAGATTTTGCTGCTTTTTATTATTTCGTGGTAAAAAACCAAAAAAAGTAAAATGATGATAATACAAACCAGAAGCAACCAAACTATTCAAAAAAGCACTACTACCAGAAACCGGTACGACATAATTACCCAACGCTATTCATTCACTCACTAAAATTCTTCCAGGATCAGAAATCAAAGAATAGCCGGCATTAGCCACCAAAACTATTTTTTCATAGTTTAACATTTTTTGAATGATTTTTTTGGTTTGATAAGAATTTTTTTCTGTAAGATTATTATAAGAAATTACTGATTTTTTCCCAATTTGAAAATAACTAGATAATTTTTGGTAAGAATGAACGCTTTCGCATAGAATTAATTCGCTATTTTTTAAAATTTCTAAGGCGCGAGGAGTTAATTCTTGTAAATGACCAATTGGTGTAGCAACTAAATAAAGAGTTTTTTGGATTATTTGAAAACTTTTTTGAATAGATAACACAAATATTTTTTAAATGGGGCGGATAATGGGATTTGAACCCATGAATGCTAGATCCACAAACTAGTGCGTTAACCACTTCGCCATATCCGCCATGGAGCGAATAAAGGGAATCGAACCCTCATCTTCAGCTTGGAAGGCTAATGTTCTAACCGTTGAACTATATTCGCAATTGTTTATTAATTAATTTTAATAAGTTTTAGTTTCTTTTATTTCGTTCATGTTTATTTTGTATATAGGCAAATAATTATTTGAAACTATAGTTAATATAAATTATATTATTTAATGATAAATTATAACGAACTTTTAAAAACCGAAGATATCTTACAATTATTAAGCACTGATCTAAATTTTTCATTAAAAAAAGTCGGAAAAAATTTTGTCATGCTTTGTCCTTTTCATGACGATAAAAGTCCTTCTTTGAATTTTGTTGCTAATGAAGGTTTTTTTAAATGTTTTTCTTGTAGTTTTAAAGCAGGGAATATTTTTTCTTTTTGAGCCCAATACAAAAAAATTAACCTTTCCCAAACAGTCAAAGAAGTTAGCAAACTTGGCTATTTTCCTCTTCCAGAAGAATTAAGTGAAAAAGTTGAAAAAAAAAATAAAAAAAAAGAGTTTTTAACTTTTTTTTCTTTAACTAAAGATATCTATCATTATAATTTATTTACTTTACTAGGCAAAGAAATTTTTGATTATTTAACCGAAAAACGAAAAATAACTAAACAATTAGTCGAAAAGTTTTTTTTAGGTTGCACCATTAATAACAAACAACTGAATAATCTTTTGCTTCATCCACAAAACAATTTTTCGCATCCACAATTATTACTTACCAATCTGATTCAAGTTGTTAGTAATAGTCAAGTTTATGATTTTTTTTATCCCCAACAATTAATTATTCCTTTGGCAAATGAAAAAGGAGAAATAGTGGCTTTTGCTAGTCGTAAACTAAACAACCAAACCCAACATAAGTATAACTATCTACCTAATCATCCTTATTATAAAAAATCATCCTTATTATATAATTACTTTTCAGTTAGCCAAAGATCAGAATGAGAATCTTGTTATTTAGTTGAAGGTTTTTTTGATGTAATTAGTTTAAGTAAATTAGGAATTGATAATTGTTTAGCCAGTTTAGGAACTGATTTATCAGAAGAACAAATTATCTTGTTACAAAGATTAAATAAAAAAATTGTGCTTTTTTTAGATGGCGACCAAGCGGGAAAAAAAGCCACTGTAAACATGATTATTAGTTTATTAAAAAAAGACATTGATTGTGAAGTAATCAAACATAGCTATCAACATGATCCTGACGAGTTAGTTATCAATAAAGAAGAAGAAATTAAAAAAATTCTAAAAACAAGGGAAAATCCTTATTTATTTATCATTAATTATTATTGCGAAAAAGAAGATATTAGCAAAAATCCTCAAAGAGTTCCTAGTTTTATCAATGAAATTGCCAAAAGTTTTGTTAATTTTAAACAAAGTATTCATAACTTTTTAATTAAAAATATTAGTAAGGTTATTAATTGAGAGGAAACAGAAGTTAAGGAAATTTACTTTGCTCCTCAACCAATTACCGTAGAAGAAGTGCCAGTTAGTGAACCTTTTTCCTTAGTTAGCCATCCAAGGGAAAAAATTAAAGAAACTGAAAAATTAGTTCTTAAACTTTGTGCACATGATCGTCGTTTTTGATTGTGATGAAGTCAACAAAACTACTTTTTTTTGCTTGAAGAAAATCGTTATTTCTACCAAAAAATCTATAACTTTTATACCGCTTCACCTAAGAATTTTTGTTATAAGCAAGAAATTAACAATCAATCAGATTTTTTTATTTATCGACAAAAAACTATTAACGACCTTTGCTGATTTCTTCAACAATACACAAAAGTCTACAAATATTACAAACAACTAAGATTATGAAAAAAAAATTAACCACTCTAACTATCGGAGAAGAAAAAGAATTCTTAAAATTAGCCAAAGAAGGCGCCAAATTAGCCAAAGAAGGCAAAAAAATCCCTCTCCGCTCTTTACGAGCTACACGTTTATTAATTAGTTATAATTTGAATTTTATTAAATATATTGTCCGTGGTTATTATTCTTATTTACAAGAATGAATTAAACAAGAAGACTTGATTCTTCAAGGAATAATTGCACTCGAAAAAGCAATTGGTAAATTTGACATTGAAAGTAAACACCGCTTTGCTACTTATGCTGGATATTGAATTCATCAACACATTCAAACTTATATTCATCGTAGTAACTTTATTCCAATAGTCAAAAAAAAAGTCGAAAAAGACAATGAAAAATTTGTCAAAGAGGGCTTTAATATAACCTATTATGATAAAGAATTAGACGATGATAAAGAAGAAAAATCTTATTCGGTAATTGATAATTTAAGCGAAAATGATGAGTTAGAAGTTGGACAAATTTGCCAAAAGGATATTCAAAAACAAATCAACCAAGTAATTAGCGATTTGGAAGAAGAAGAAGCGTTAGTTATCCGTTTGACTTACCATATTATGCCTTATAATTTATTTCATGTTTATCAAATAGCAAATAAAGACGAAAAAAAAGAATTGCGAAAATTTTTTTCCCAACTACAGAAAAAAAATAAAAAAGAATTAGAAATGGCAAAAATCTCCTGCCAAGAAGAAAAAGTTCGTTGCTTGCCAATTATCGAAAAATACTTAAATTTATGTTCACGACCTTGAAGGATGAAAGAGATTAGCAAAATTATGAAAAAATCTGATGTTGCAACTCGTGAGTTACGAAAAATTGCATTAGAAAAAATTAAGAAAATTGCTAGTGAAAAAAAATTAGACTTGCTATTGTAGATGAAAACCCATAAGTTAACTGAACAATTATTAAAAAAAGAAAAAGCATTACTAGATTATCGTTTTTTAAAAGTTAATAAAAACTTTTATCTAACTAAAGATACTTTTTGGTCAAAAGATTTTATCACTACTGCTTCTTCACGTTTTTTAACTAGTTTTTTAGCACCAGAAAATGCCACCGTAATTAATTTATTAACTAAAGCTGGCTTTTTTTTATTAGGCAAAACTGCTTTAGATGAATTTGCTTGTGGTGGAACTGGACTTTTAGCCACTACTGGACCTTTAGAAAATCCTTATCATTATCAACATATTCCTGGTGGTTCTTCTTCTGGTTCGGCTATATTGGTAGCTAAGGGACTGGTTCCATTTGCTTTAGGAACCGATACCGGCGATTCTGTTCGCCGTCCGGCAGCTTATTGTGGAATAATTGGCTTTAAACCTTCCTATGGAATAATTTCTCGCTATGGACTAATACCAATGGCAACTTCTTTGGATACTGTAGGAATTTTAGCTAAGGAAGTTAAAATCACCAAAAAAGTATTTTCAGTTATTGCACAACCAGACCCAAACGACTTATTAACTATTACTAAAAAAAAGATTATTGCTTTTAAACCAACAAAAAAAATAGCAATTTTGCAAGGACTAGAAAAGTATTTACAACCAAAATTAAATTTTTTCTATCAGCAAATACTCACTAACCTAAAAAAAAAAGGATACGTTATTCAAAAAGTGTTTTTGCCAAAAAAAATCAGCGAAAATTTGCAACTAACTTATTTAGCACTTTTTTCTAGCGAGTTTGTTAGCCATCTTAATTCTTTACAAGGGATAACTTACGGAAGAAAAGGAACTAATAGCATTACAAAAAAAAGAAGTGATAATTTAGGAAAAATAGTAAAAGAACGTTTATTAATTGGTGCTTATTTTTTAGAAAGTCAGGGAGACTTAATTAAAGCCAAACAATTAAGGAGTCTGGTTGTCAATTGAACAAAAAAAATCTTTCAAAAACATGATTTTTTAGTTTTTCCTAGCCCCAATGGTTCAGCTCCACATCAAGATAATTTTTCAGCTGGTTTTGTTAATGAGCATTGAAGTGATAATTTGCTTTTACTTGCTAACTTGGCTGGTTTGCCTTCCATTAATTTACCAATTGGTTTTATTGATAGCTTACCAGTTAGCATTAACCTTAACTGTGCTTATAATCAGGATAATTTCTTATTGAACTTTGCTGAATTGTTAGAAAACAACTTAATAAAAGAAAATTAGGTCAATTATTTTTATCGATTATTTTCTTGCTTTATCACCTTTAAATAAATACAAAAACAGTTATCATTTATTCATCTAATTTTAATAAATACATTTATAATAATAAATTTAACAAATTATATTTGCGGAAAGTGGCCGACTGGTAAGGCACTTGGTTTGGGACCAAGGGATAGCAGGTTCGATTCCTGTCTTTCCGACCAATTTATTAGCAATCTACAAAGAAAAATCTATGGTGAATAAGCCAACTGAACTCAAAACAATAACTATTGATATAAACAATACTAGTGAAAATCTTGAGAAAGTTAAAACTAAAATTAAAACGCAAATAAATAACGCCATTGCCGAAATTAAATCAAATTTTCCATTAGGAAATGACGAAGGTTGAACCAAAAATGTTTTAAGTTCTGATTGTGCTGAATGACTAACTAAAATTAATAACCAAACCGCTTGATCTAATAGTGATTTGACAGAAAACAAAAAAGATATTATTTTTTATGGTAATCGGGTCTTAGCAGAAATTTGAATTGAATGAAATAAAATTTGAGCAAGTAAAATTGAAATGGACAAAAATAATAGTTGAGAAAAAGGCAAAGAGTCAGAAAAAAATTTACAATCAATTTTAAATTGGGCTAACCATAATGAAAATACTGCTACCAAAAAAACCATTAATAATAAAACTAAGAACAGTGAAAAAACCTATCAAACAATAATCCAAAAATGTATAAAAGACTTGTTAGACAAATTTCGTGAATATGCTAAAAATAACCAACCAGGGGGTGGTTCCTGAAATTTAAAAACTGGTGATTATGCTGGTTATGAAGCATTTTTTGATAATACAAGCGATTTAAACAATTTATCCAAAATCAAAAAAACTTGAGAAGTACTGGGAAAAATTGTTGTTGCTAAAAAAATTAGCAAGGATGTTCCGGAAATAGATGAGACGTTAGAAGCATTGGAAAACTGTCAAAAATCAGAACAAGACATTTATAATTTATTAAAAAAACTAATTGATGAAGCAGTTGCCCATTTAAAAGAAATAAAAAAAGAAAACTCTGTTATTGAAATTGATGAATTATTACAAGAAATTGCTAGTAATGATAAAACTAATGTTGAACAAGTTAAAATATTTATTAAAAAGTTAGAGAAATGAACAGAACAAACCAAACTTAATCAGGAAATTAACCAAAAGAAAAAAAAGGAAGTCAATGATAATTTAAAAAATTTAAAAATAATTCTTAATCAGTTAGAAGAAAAAACTGCTGGTAATAATAAAGAAGAAAAACCTATTTTAGTAGCATTATCTTTTATAGTTTTGATTTTAATTTTGACTGGTTTAGCGCTTTGGTCAATCAAACGTTGAAATAACAAAAGTTTTGAAGATTAATTAGTTAAAAAAATATTAAATTCAGAAGGAATTAAAGAAATTATGACAAAACAGTGTAAAAAATGCGGACAATCTTATGATAACAACCAACTAAACAAAAGCAAAGAAGCCAAAAAAGTTAGAGAAAAAGCTAATAATCACCGAGATTGATGTTATAATTGTATAAAAACTGCTATTGCTAATAATTTTCAAGGGGAATGGGCTGGTAATAATCTACAACCAAATAGTTTGCCTAAAAAAGAATATGATTTGCGATTTTATAATTTACAAACTAGATTGTTTTTTTTGCAACTACTAATTGAACGCAATCAGTGATATTCCGATTGAGAACAAAGAAAGCCACCTTCACTTCCGCGCTGAAATCGACTTGAAAAAGAATGAAAAGAAGAGAAAGACATTAAAAAAATCGAAGACAGAATAAGTCTTATGCTTGGACTTAATGAACTTAGTACTGCCGGAGCAAATGCACCTTGATTAATAACAAGACTTAAAGAAGATTATTATAAATGAATAGATGCTTGCGGAATTACTAATATTAATGCTCCTGAAAGATTAAAACACTGATTATTTTCACTTCATCAAATGCTTGAATGTAAAAATGAAAAATATTGAGAAGAATTCGATAACCAAGAAGAGAAAGAACTAACTCCCGAAGAAGAAAAGAAAATAATGGAAGAAGGATATCGTAAAATTAATGAACTAATAAATAAAAAGCCAGAATTTCACGGAAGGTTTACTTTTGGTAATGCCGAAAAAGGCAAAAAAACCTTTGAAGAAATTGTCGCTAATCTTACTAATTATCAAAATTTTCATTATTTTCCTCAAAGAAAGGGAGAAAAAAAGAATAAAGAGAGCATCGATTTTCTCCAATTTTGAAAAGACAAAGCTATTTCCGAGATTAAAGAAGCCTTGCAAAAAACTAAAATTAACTCCAAAGCTTTATTGTGTGAAGATTGTGTAAATTGAGAAGAAAAATTAACCAACGCAAGCACGCTACAGGAAGTTGAAGACATAAAAAAAGCTACTTTAGACAATATTCAAAAGATTCAAAATCTTCGTCAAGAAATTTATGATTTAGAAACTAAACCTAATAGAACTCCTGAAGAAGAACAAGAACTTACCGAGAAGAAAAAACAGTTAATATTATTAGAAATAATAGCAAGTGAAAGAAATAATCAAAACCAAACTTTCAATTGAAAACCTTGGATAATAGGGAGTATCATTTTTTTTTTAGTAGCAATAACAATTATTTATTTATGGACAAAATTTCAAAAAACTAAAACGAAAAAAATTAGTAAATAGATGCGTATTACCAGTCATAACTTTTTTACTGTTGATGCTGTTTTAAATTAGCCCAAAAATTATTAAATAAAATACTAGTAAGAAATATTAACGGAAAAATTATCAAAGTTAGAATTGTGGAAACTGAAACTTATAATGGTAAGATTGACCAAGCTTGTCATACTCATCCAGCCAATAAATCTAACTGAAAAGCTCAAACTTTGCATAATTGTGGTGGCTATACCTATGTTTATCTTATTATTGTCTCTTCACTTGAAAAAGACCCACAAGGAGTTTTAATTCGAGCAGTTGAGCTACTTGACAGTCATACTATTCCAGTTATTTTTCCTAATAGAAAAAATCAAAAAATTCACTATTATACTAATGGTCCTGGCAAACTATGTCGAGCTTTGAATATCGATAATAGTCTTAACAATGTTGATTTAACTACTAGTAATTTAATCTATTTAGAAGATAGACCCAAAGTTAACCAAAAAGAATTTGTTGCTACTAAACGTATTAACATTGATTATGCTGGAAAAGATAAAGACCGTTTATGAAGATTTTATATTAAAAATAATCTTTTTATTTCCAAAAAATAGTTGTAATAAAATTTTTTATTATTATTTTTTTGATTTAAAGCATTTTGAAAGATAACTTTTTGATTTTTTATTTCTTCTTGCGTTTTTTTACCGCCAATATGATGATTAAGAATGTTACTAAAAAAATACCAAATATAGTTATAATTGCTATTGGTTGGTTGGGCGATTTCTCTTTTGAGTTCTTTGTGTCAGTATTATTAGGGGTCTGTGGGGGGAAAAGTAGGAGAATGGGTTTATTTTGATTAGAATTATTTGAAGGATTATCTGGGGAAGAAGAACCACTATGGTCTCCTTGTGGATTTTGTTGTTGCCGCTTAGTCTGTCGACGAGAATTTTCGTTTTGCTGTTTCTGCTGTCAGTCTCTTTTAGCTTGATTTATAACATCATTTATTTTATTTTTCCTCTCTTCGGCATCTTTTATTAAATCATCGATGAGTTGTTTACAGTCTTTTTCTCTCACCACAAGTTCCACTTTTGCTCCACTTTTTCTAATATAATTTTTTCAACCATAACTTTCATTTTCTCCTCAACCAAATTTTTCAAAAGCTTCTTTAAAATTAGGATTCTTCAATTTGTTGGTTGAATAATTTTCAATTTCTCTGATGGCTTCTTCCTTAAGACGATTTAATTCTTTTACATACTTATCAATAACTAGTAAAGTACGGTTTTTGAACTCCTCTACTTGACCGTAGTGTAAGCAAACAAAGATGTGAAAAGAATAGTCTCCTGAGTTTTTATGTTCGCAACCACCAAATAATCCTAAATATTCTGATCCTAATTCTTCTGCTACACGTCACCAAATATCAAGAGGCTTTAAAGCGTTGCTGATTGCGCTTTGAGCTTTGCATTTTATATTAAAAGCATGCATATCCAGTTGTACATCAGAAAATGAAGTATAAGATGAAGAATGACTAAGTCAATTATCATATTTAGCTCTTTCCTGCGGGTCGGAAAGTATCTCATAAGCCTCCAAGACTTTTTTAAATGTTCTATCGGCAACTGTTTCGTTTCCACGATTTTTATCCGGATGCCATTTAATGGCTAATCTTCGATAAGCAGCTTTTACTTCGGTTGGGGAAGCATTTTCTAGTATTTCTAAAATTTCATAGTATTTGCCATATTCGTACATATATATATATATATATTATTTATAGTGAAAAATTTTTATTAATGTTATTTTCCTTTTTCAATCTTTCGCACAATTCTTCTTCACTAATTGTTAGGTTTTCCTGGTTTTTATCAGTTAATCGATTATTAACCAATTTTATTTTTTTAGTTTTTAATTCTTCTTTACCAATTATTAAATGGTAAGGAACTTTTTTTTGATGGACTTGACTAATACGATGACCGATTGTTTTATGATTTCACACTTCTACTCTTAAATTTAATCTTATTAGTTTTTTTTGCAATTCTTCACTATATTTCATTATTTCTTCTTCTTCGTTTATGGTTAAAATAGTTAACTGCACTGGCGCTAATCAAAAAGGCAATTTTCCTTGTGATTGTTCACAAAGTAAGGCAATAAAACGCTGATAAGAACCAATAGGAGATTGATGGATAAGCACTGGCGTCTTCAATTCTTGTTGATTATTGATATATTGTAAATCAAATTTCTGCGGAGTAAGAAAGTCTACTTGCATGGTAGCAAGGGTAATAATTTTGCCATCAGCTACTTCTACTTCGATATCTAGTTTTGGACCATAAAAAGCGGCTTCTCCTGGCAAACGAATATAATTTATTGATAATTCTTGTAAAACTTCTTCTAAAATATTTTCGGCTTCTTCTCAAATTTGTTTATTAGGATGATATTTTTGTCAATTATCATTATGAGTAGAAAAAGACAAACGTTTCACTTGTAAATCGAAAACTGACAAAATTTGTGAAATGTAATGATAATTATTCTTTAATTCTTCTTTTAGCTTATCAAAACTAACAAAAATATGATGATCGGGTAATTCAAAAGTTCGTGGTCTTTCTAAACCTTTTAAGCCACCAGAAGCTTCATAACGAAACAAAAATGAATTTTCACATAAACGCAAGGGCAACTCTCGGTAAGAACGAGATTTTTGCTGATAAATTAAGCAATGATGAGGACAAGTCATTGGACGTAAACGTAAGTTTTCATTATTACGACTAAGCACTGGAAACATATATTCTTCATAATGAGCTAAATGACCACTAGTTTGGTATAAATCTTCGCTGCCTAAAACTGGAGTAATCACTTCTTGAAAACCAAAAATTATTTGTTTTTCGCGTAAGAAAGTTTGAATTTGATTACGAATAATAACATAATTGGGCAAAAGCAAAGGCAAACCTTGACCACTTTTTTCCTCTAAAATATATAATTCTAAATCTTTGGCAATTTGCCGATGGTCTTTTAATTCTTTCATTTATAAAAATAATTTAAAGCAAATATATTATTTTAAAACTGCGGAAAAGTCTATTTTCACATACGGATTAGTAACTAAGTTACTGAAAATTAGTATAAATATCACAACTAGGATTAATTATTAAAATAGGATTAGCGCTATAGTTTAACTCTATTTTTATTAATTTCTAAAACTAAGGTTTAAAAGAAGCAAATTGTATTTAGTTAAAAATTTAAATGACTAGCATAAATAGGAAAAGCAATTGTATCACGAATGTTTTTTATTCCACTAATAAACATCAATAATCGCTCAAAACCTAAACCAAATCCGGCACTAGGAGCATAACCAAATCTTCGTAGGTCTAAATATCACTTTAAATTATTACCAGTTAAGTCTATTTTTTTTATTTTTTTTTGTAAGTTTTCATAATTGTCCTCTCGTGCGCTTCCTCCAATAAGTTCACCAATTTCGGGTAGCAACAAATCCATAGCAGCAACCGTTTTATCATCAGAATTACTTTTCATATAAAAAGCTTTTAATTTAGTTGGATAATCAGTAATAAAAACTGGTTTATTAAAATATCGGCAAAGATATTTTTCTTCTTCGGATTGTAAATCAATTCCCCAACTAGTTTCTTTGAATTTTTTTGCTTGTAATATTTGAATTGCTTCGGTGTAGGTAATTTTGGCAAAAGGTTGCTTAATAATTTCTTGCAATTTTTCTATCTTTAGTTCGCCTTTTTTAACAAAATATTCTAATTCAAGATAATTATTATTAAGAGCATAATTAATAACAAATTTTACTAGTTTTTCTGCCAAAATAATAATATCATTTAAGTCAGCAAAAGCCATTTCTGGTTCAAGCATTCAAAATTCAGCTAAATGTCGAGTTGTATGAGAATTTTCTGCCCGAAAGCAAGGATTAAAAGTATAAACTTTTCCTAAACCTTGAACTAATGCCTCTGCTTGTAATTGTCCACTTACTGTCAATTGAGCTGGTTTCCCAAAAAAATTTGTTTGGTAATTGTTATCAAAGCGATTAACAACGTTAAACATTTCTCCGCTATCTTCAGTATCATTACTAGTAATAATTGGTGTATGTAAATAATAAAAACCCTCTTGCTGAAAAAATTGATGAATGGCTAAACTTAAAGAATGGCGCAAACGTAACATAGTTAAAAAATAGTTGGTTTTTGCTCGTAAATGAGGGTAATTGCGAATTGTTTCCAACGTTAAAGTTTTTTTTTGTAAAGGATAATCATCGTCAGTACGATTACTAAACTCAATTTTTATTGCTTGTAGTTCAAAAGGTTGAGCTGATTTCGGAGTAAGGACAAGTTGACCAATTATTGACAAACAACCACCGAAATTAATTTTATTTAGAAAATTTACTTGGGGGAAATTTTTTAAGGAAATTACTATTTGCAACCAATTCAAAGTTGAACCATCATTGATAGTAATAAAAGCAATTTCTTTACCTTTTCTAATTGATTTTATCCATCCACCAACTTTAATAGTAGCCAATTTGCTTATTTTTTCTGATTGCTGATAGATTTGACTAATACTAATTAACATATATTTATTTTTTTAAGTTTAACTTACTTTTCCTATATACCAAAAACAAAAAATGAAAGAAACTAAAATTCTGTAAACTCAAACTACTACTCACCAAACAGTATAAACCCTACGAATAACTATTGAAAAGAAAAACTAAAATTAGTAAGAAATTTTAACAAAAAAATTACCGAAATAAGTACTAAAAAAACTAATAATCACTTATTTTAGTTTATTTTATCATAATGGCGCGCCTAAGAGGAATCGAACCTCTAACCATTTGAACCGCAATCAAATATTCTCTCCATTGAACTATAGGCGCAGTTATTAAATTTAAGAGTTTATTAAACATAAGTTCTTTTATTAATATTTTTAGTTTTTCTTTGCTTGGTTTGGTTTGTTCCTATATACCAAAAACAAAAAATGAAAGAAACTAAAATTCCCAAAAATAACCGAGCAAACAAGTTGACTAAATAATAAATAATGACGAAAAAGAAATTATTGTTTAGTTAGTCAAACTTGCGAGCAGCTCGCAAAAAATCACTAATGACTTTAATAATTTCACTAACAGAATAACTAGGATATTTTTTTTTTAATCTCCCTAACAAGTAGTTTTGAACTTTTTGGCAATTTAGTAAATAACTTTCCTCTAGATTTTCCTCTATTCACAATCTAGTTATTTCTTGATTAACCAATTTTTGGTCAATTATTACTTTTTTTTGATGATGTTTTTTTATTAAATAAGCTAAATTTTGCCTAGTTTTAGCAAGTTTTTCAGCAATTAACGATATTTCTTCTTTACTAATTTTTTTCTGCTTTCAGTAATGAAAAAGTTGTCAATAAGAAAAGCATCTTTTTTTAAATTGTCAAAAATTCTCTTCACTGAAATAAAAACTTAAAAAATTGAGAAAAAAAATAATTCATTCATTGCTTTCGTTGACTTGTCAGTAAAGTTTCTTTTCCAAAAAATTAAAAATATTCATTAATAACGATTTTTCACTAACTAGCAAAGCGTTTTTTTCGTTTACTTTAACCTCTTTGAGTTTTTCTCATCTTTTTCATGGTAAACAGGGCAGTGATTTTTTGGCTTGGGTAATTTCTTTTTTTTTTAGTTTAATGGGGGGAATATTAACTTCTGGTAAATAATAGTAATTTGTTTTTTCTCGCTGAGTAATAGTAATTTGTTTTTCTTCATTAAAACCTAGAGTTTGACTAAAAGGCGGTTGAACTTTACAAGCAAATAATTGTTGATGTTTGGCAATTTCGTATTCTAAAGCTCTTTCTAAATTGCGAAAGGAATTAAGATTTTTAACTTCGTAGCGTGGAGTAACATAATTTGGATTAATAATTAAAGAATAGTTTAAATCAACTCGCAATTGTCCTTTTTCCATTTTGGTTTCAGAAATCTCTAAATATCGCAATAAATTTTGTAATTGTTGAAGAAAAAGCAATACTGTTTCTTTGTCATGAAAAACTGGAGCAGTAACTAGTTCTATTAACGGATTGCCAGCACGATTAAAGTCTAAAAGTATTTCTTTTTCATGATAAAGAGATTTAGCAGTATCTTCTTCTAAGTGAATACTACTAATGGGAATTTTTTTAATACTATTATTTTGAATAATTGGTAAAAACCCATTGTTTGCTAAAGGTTGCTGCTGAGTAATTTGATATCCCTTAGGTAAGTCAAAATAATTATAAATTTTTCGGTCAAAAAGCAATAGTGAATTGATTTTCATTTCTAAAGAATTGGCCAATTTTAAAGCCAATCTAACGGTTTCAGGATTAATAATTGGCAAAGAACCTAAATAACCTAATTCCCAAGAACTAACTTTGCTATTGGGTAAACTTTCGCCTTGATAAGTATTTTCATAATTAAAGATTTTTTCTTTGGTTTTCAAAGTAATATGAATTTCCAATCCAATAGTAATTTTTGTCGCCTCCTTTAGATTATTCATTTATATAATTATTTTTTGAATAATTTTAAATTTGCTTAATTTTTAGGCAAAAAATGGTTTGTCTATTTTAAAACTTTTACTAAATTTTTTATTTGCGACGCTTTTTTTTGGAAAAAAGAAGGTTTTAATAACATAAGTGAACGAAAGGAAAAAAATATTCTTTGTATGCTTCAAGCAATAAAAAAAACCGTTCAAATATTGTTATAAAAATCTTGAGAAATTGTTTGGTAATAAAAAAAGATAAAACTAATACTTATACCGGGTATCATTAAGTTAGCTAATTGGGAAAAAGTACTATGAAGACTAGAAAGATTCTTTTGTTTTTGATTTTCTTTAATAAAACGTAAAAGTTTTCCTATTTTTTGAGGATTATTCAAAAATTGACCAATTTGTTGCTTTTCTAATAAATAATTTTTTTCTTTTTTTCTTTGGTTTTGTTTTTCTAACTTGTTAACTATTAAAGTGAAAAATAAATAACTAAATAAAATTGCCAATAAAAATTCTATTATTACTCACTTTATTGCTGGTGATGAATTACTAACTTTTAAGCGAAAAAAAAGGATGTAAATCTCAAGGCCTATTTCAATTAGGAATTTTCAAAAACTAAAAAAATAATCACAGAATTGATTAGCAAAAGCGGGAACAATTTCAAAAACGGTTTCCCTAATAATATTTTGGTGTTGTTGAGCTTTTTCCTCGCTTTGATAACAACAAAACAAAATTTTTTTACTTAAATTAATTTTTATTTTTTGCTTGGTATAACTTTTTAAATAGTTTGTTAAAATGTCTATAATTAACTTACTAGGAAAAAAACAGAGAAAACAAATAAGTAAGCATTTATTTCAATTCATTTCTCCACTTGGTTTAATAACGGAAAATTGACCAAATAAATAACTAAAAATTCCCTGCGTTCTTTTGCTTAAATTAAGAAATAAATTAAGTTTAATTATTGTTCCTAAATAACAAGAAATAAAAACTAACAAAAAAAGTAAAAAAAGGAGTAACTTAATTTGCCGAGCAACTAATTTAAAATTTTTAACGTTCTTCACATTTTAAAAAAATTTATTCGTTAGCTTTCTTCTTAGCTAAAGCACGTTCTAAATAAAACAATTTTGCCCGACGGACTGGCATTTTGCCTACTTCTTTAATAGCAGAAATTAATGGTGAATGATAAAAATAAACAATTTTTACTATCACCTTACTACTTTCTTTAATTACGGTAAAAGTACAATTAATTTGGTTTTTTTTGCGTACGGCAATAATTATTCCTTTAAATGAACTAAATTTGTGCTTATTAGGGTCTTTTTTATCTGTAACCTTGGTAATAACTTCAACTTTTTTTCCTGGTTTTAAATTGGGTAAATCTTTCCGTAAGCAAGGATCAGTGATTTTTTGTAAAAGTGATTGCATAAGTTATTTTTTGTTTTTTCTTCTTCAAAATAATAATCCAACAATAGCAATAACCGGAAGAACAATTAAAAAACTAATTAAAACAGCATAGTTTTCCGGTTTTTCTTGATTAGCTACTGATTCTTCCGCAAATCTACCTAAAAATTTTTGTATGTCTTGTTTAATAACCTTGCCTAAATTTGCTGTACTAAATTTACTTGGTGTTGAAGAAAAATTTTGTTTAATACTATGAATACTAACTGTTGGTGATGAATTATCTGTCAACAAGTTATCTATTTCTTGACTGGTTCTATCAATAAGTCAAACAATTTTTTCTTGTTTGTTCATAGATTGATTTTGAAAAGTAGTAATTGCTTCCTTAATAAAATTTTTATTAAAAATAGCAAAAAATAAGTCCACGCTTGTTTCCGTAATTTGTTTGGATAACGTTTTATAAGAAGAGGGCAAACTTTTGTCTTTTGCTAGTTTAGAATTAACTAAATTGGTAAGTAATTCCTTAGCGACTTCTTTAATAACTTTTATTTCATTAATTCCGATATTAACTAATACTTCTTTATCAAGAGCTTCTTTTTTTAATTGGTTTGGATTTGTTTTAACTAATTTTTTTAACTTTATAAGATATTCTCGAACTTCTTTTTTACTGATAGAAGAATTATTCGTTGAGCCGTTTTCAGTTATTTTTTTTTTTAATAAGTTGTTAATATTTTGGTGAATTTTTTCGGTTGATTGAAAAATCAGTTGTTGAAATTCAACTCCATGAAAATTTAAATAATCTTCAGTTTTACTCACCCAAATAAACATATTTCTTAATAATTGTTCATCAACTACTAATGAAACAAAATTTATTCAAGATAAACATAATTTTTGGCAAGCTTTTTTTTCCGCCAAAGATAAATTATTATTTTCTATTGCTTTGAAACTTTCGTTTGCTAACAATGAAAATGCCTCAGTTTTCAATTCTTTAGTATCATTTAAAGTTAAATTTGCTACGTCATTTTTGATGATTTGTTTTTCCTCAAGAGTTAAGGTTTCTCCTTCAAGGATTTTTGATATTATTTCTTTTGCTTTATTCATAACATATATTTTTAATACATTTATCTTTTAACTAGTGGCGGTTTAACGCGTGCTGATTTTAAACCATACTTCTTTCTTTCTTTTCTTCTCGAATCGCAAGTAAGCAAACCAAAACTTTTTAAAGTAATTTTTAATTCCGGAAAAATTTTTAATAAAGTGCGAGCCAAAGCCAACCTAATTGCTTCTTTTTGTCCAGTAAAACCACCGCCTTTCACCCTAATTTTTAGGTCATATTCTTCCGTTTTGTTAATTACCTTTAATGGATTCAAGATAATTTTTCGATAAAAAGGGTCACTAGCAAAATATTTATCTCCTTCGCGTTTATTAACTTCAATTTGTCCAACTCCATTTTTTAGGAAAACAGTAGCAGTGGATTCTTTTCTGCGACCGGTGCCAATATAATATTGATTGCTATTCATTTTTTGTATATTATATTTATGTTTAAACTTTTTAATTTTGGGTTAATCCAATGATTTTGTTAAATATTGGTCAATTCATTTTATTAACTTTTTTGAATCAACAAAAAAATCTTTTTTTTTTTGACAATCCTTAATAAGTATTTTATCACTTTTTAATTCTTCTTCACCAATGATAATAGTTAATCGTGGAAGATAATAATCTAAAACTTTAAAGGGATTTTTGATTTTTTTAATAGTTAAATTATAATCACTAACGTAGTTATATTTTTTTAACTTTTTTTGTAGTGTAAAAATAAGAGGAAAAGCTTGTTCGGTTAAAGCTAAAAAGAAAATATCAATGCTAGTAGAATTGTTGATAAAGTTGTCTAATAAATAATTAACTAAGCGGTCAATTCCAATGGCAAAGCCAGCAGCCGCTAAAGATTTATCACCAATTTTGCCAATTAATTCATCATAACGACCACCACCCAAAATAGCATTTTTGTCCATTAATTTTACTTCAAAAACTAATCCAGTATAATAATCTAAACCTCTTACTAGTTTATAGTTATAAGTGTAAGGAAAATTATCACTATCTAAAATTTGATTAAGTTTTTCAATATATCCGTTGTCTTCATTGTCTCAACTTTTTTGATAAGAAGGAAAAGCAAAGTTTCCAAAACAATAAGAGCAGTCTAAAATTCGTAAAATATTTGTTTGGTACCTTTTTTGACAATCAGAGCATAACTCATCAGTTTTATTGCTAAAAAATGATTTTAATTCTTTTTTATATCTTTCGCGAGTTTTTTCGCTTCCTAGATAATTTAATTGAAAAGTAAAGTCTTTAATAGCAAAAGTTTCTAACAAGTCTTTTGCTATTCTTAGTATTTCAAAATCAGCTATTATCCCGGATGCATTAATTAGTTCAACACCAAGTTGGTAAAACTCACGATAGCGACCTTTTTGCGGACGCTCATAACGAAACATACTTCCTCAATAGTATAATTTTAACGGATTATTAGAATTAACTAGTTTGTTTTGACAAATTAAGCGAGCGGTGCTGGCAGTTCCTTCGGGTCGTAAAGTTAAAGAACGACCTTTGCGGTCAAAAAAGGTAAACATTTCTTTATTGACAACATCACTAGTTGAACCTAAGGAAGAGGTGAATAGTTCAGTAAATTCATAAGTAGGAAAAATAACTAACTGATAATTATTTTTTTTTAACACATAACTGCTAATTTGCTGAATTTTTTGATAAATTGAAGAGCGAGGCGGAAAAATATCGACAGTTCCTCGCGGTTTGTTTTTTAGTTTCACAAGTTCTAGTTTATTATATTATCATTTTAATAATTATAAACTTGGGTAATTTTTTTAGTCTCCAAATACAGAAACTTTCTTTCTCTAAATTTTTTTGTATAATACTAATTAGGACTAGGCAAAACTAGACAAAAAACTCAAAATTAATATTATTTTTTTGAGCGTAAAAGAAAGAAAAGGTATAGTAGAGAAAAAACAAGACTTATTAAGGACATTACAACCATAGTTTTATTTTGCTTTTCAATAGAGACTCTTTTCGGTATAAAAATCCTTTATGTCAATAAGCTTTTTTGCTTACTACTAAGATTTTAAGCAAAGAAACCAATCAACAAAAAAAAGAAATTACTAAAGATATCAAAATAGGAGTAAAATAAAAAAAAGCACCAATTCCTACATCATCTCCGTCACTATCATAAAAGCAAGCACAAACTACTAAATTTAAAAAAAATAATAGCATTACTAAAAATCTTTTTCTTAGTTTTTTTCGAACAGTATTTCCTTTTAAGAAAAATAAAATCAGAAAAGCAAGAACTAAAAAGGTCATATTTATTGGAAAAATTAATCTGTCCCATTCAATATCTCCAGTATAGTCATTAATTAAAAAGTTCATTTCAATCTTACATTATTTACAAATTTTCAAGTTATCTTTTTTCTTTTGGTTGAAAAGGAAAACCTAAAGAACTCAAATAATAACTATTTTCTTCAACTGAACGTGATTTAAAAACAATAGTAACTTGGCAACCTTGGTTACGAAAAGTTAAATCATAAGCCACAGTAGGGAAAATATTTAAATCTCTAACTCCTAAGTTATAATTGCCATGATGATCAAAACTTTTAGTTGATAAACCACGGAAATTTCCAACTCTTGGTAAAGCAATATTAATTAATTGAAAAAGAAACTCATAAGCTTTTTTGCCACGTAAAGTTACCATACAACCAATTTCCATTCCTTCCCGTGTTTTAAAAGTAATAATTGAATCTTTAGCTTTAGTTATTTTTGGTTTTTGACCAGTAATTTGTTGTAATGCTTTAATGGTGCTTTCTAAAAATTTTTTATCATTAATGGCTTGACCTACTCCGCTATTTAAAATTATTTTGTCAATAGTAGTAGCTTGAAACAAAGAAGATTGATTAAATTTTGCTTGGACTTTTCCTCTTGTTTCGTTTCTTTTTTCTCATCAGTTGTTAATAATTAGCATATATTTCTTTTACTATTATTTTTCTTCTTCATTAATTACTGAAACTACTTTAAAGCGTTTAGTTGCTGAATAAGGTCGGCTAGCTTTAATAATTACTTGATCATTTAGATTTAAAGAAAAACCTTCATAATGTACTTGAATTTTTTTTACTATTTTTAAAGCCTTATGATATTTGGGATGTAGGCGCTGATTTGTTAGTTGAACACCAACCGTTTTTGGGTTATTAAGTGTTATGACTTTTCCTTTATAAACTTGTACCATGATTATTTTTTTCTTTTTTTTGTTGAGTAAGCAAACGAGCAATTTGTTTTTTAACTTCTTTTAATAGATGAGTTTTTGGTAATTCTCCAGTTGCCTTTTTAAAATTTAAAGCAATTTTTTGTTGACGTAAACGAAATAACATTTGTTCCGGAGTAATTTCCTTAGTTTCTTTTTTAGTTTTATTAACTTGGTTCATAACTTACAACTTTACACTTGATGGGCAGTTTATGAGTAGCGCCTAATAAAGCTTTAGTAGCAATCTCATTAGTTAGACCTTTTACTTCAAAAATTATTAATCCTTTTTTTACTACTGCTACTCAGCGGTCAATACCGCTTTTTCCTCCACCCATTCTTACTTCTAATGGTTTTTTACTTTTTGGTAAATTAGCTTGAAGGTTAATTATCATTTTTCCTGACTTTTTGGTGTATTTACTAATTACCTTTCGGGCTGCCTCGATTTGGTTAGTGGTAATCCAAGCTCCCTCTAAGGCTTGTAAACCGTAGTTTCCTCAGTGTAATTTTTTATTGCCTTTCGTTGAACCTTCATAGGATAAACGATGACTAAATCTATATTTTGTTTTTGGTGTGAGCATATTTTTCTCCTTTATAAATTAATACCATAATTCCTATTTTACCATAATTAGTGGTTGCTTCAGCAAAACCATAGTCAATATCACTTCGCAAAGTGCTTAACGGCATCCTTCCCCTAACAATTTTTTTTGATTGAGCGATTTCGCTACCATCTAAACGCCCACTAGCACTAATTCTAACTCCTTTTACTTCTCTTTGTCTGATTGCCTCATCAGCGGCATTATTTAAAGACATCCGTGAAGAAATCCGACTTTCAAACTGACTAGCTAAATGACGAGCAATAGCCGGTGCTGAACTATATATTTCTTTTACTTCCATTAAATTAAATCTAACAGAAACTTTATCATCTACTAATGAGTAAATTTTTTTGAGAATCTTATCTAAATTTTGACTATTTTCTCCCATTAATAAACTAATGTTAATTGCATAAACATAAAGAAATAAATCATTTAGCGTGCGCTCGATTTTTACTTGGGTTACTTCAAAAAATCTTTTAAAAAGATAATTTCGAATGGTTTTGTCTTGTTTTAGTCATTTAACTTGTTCTTTTTTCGGAGCAAGATAATTGCTGTTTCAAACTTGGTTAATACCCAAGCGTAAAAGATAAGGATTAGATTTTTGACCCATTAGTTGTTTTTTTTTGTAGTTTTATCATCAAATAAGTACTTCGATTTCTTACTAAGTCTGACCTCCCTTTGGCACGAAATGATACTTTTTTTTGTATTCGACCTGGTCCAATCAAAATTTGTTGAATAAAAACTGAGGCTGGTAAATCACTAGTTGGTTTTTGATTGTCAATCTGCTTTTCCATGCCTTGTAAAATTTTATAAAGAATTTTACTTCCTTTTTGCGGTAAAAAGCACAAAATGGCTAATGATTGTTTAATTTCTTTTTTGCGTACTAAATCAGCTATCAAATTTATTTTTGAGGGAGCAATAGGCAATTTTTTGTTGTGATAACAGTAGATTAAATGTTCTTTTGCTTCCATAAATATATATTATTTTAACGTTTACCAGTGGCACCATGTAAACCGGATTTTCGAGTTGGAGCGAATTCCCCAAAACATTTACCAATCATTTCTAAACTAATCGATTTAATTTTAGTGAATTTATGACCATTGTAAATTTCCGCACTATGTCCAACAAATATTGGATAAATAATCTGACTACGTTGATAGATTTTAAAATTCCCATGCTTATCTTCATTGGTTAACCGTTGAACTTTTACTAATAATCTTTTGCTAATAAAAGGAGTTTTTTTGAGGGAGCGAGTCATAATGCGATATATAGTATTTATTATTAATTATTATTTAAATAAATGCAATTATAAATTTATAACAGCAGAAAAAAAAAAGTAAATATAAAATAAGGAAAAATGACCACGCTTGAAGAAAAAAAAAAATCCAAAAGTTTATTACTCTATTTAAGTGTTTTATCAACATTTTCTTTAGTTTTTTTGGTTTATATTAATTGACAAATTGCCAAAAATACCAAAGAAGGTCTAGAAAATTTTACTAAAAAAATGGAAGATAGTGCTAATGATACATCCAAATCAATTGAAGAATTAAAAGAAACTTTTGAAAAAATAAGGCAAAATTTAATTGGATTAGAAAAACCTTTATCAGCAACCAGCAGTGAATTAGAAAATATTAAAAAAAGTTTAGGTAATATTAACTTAACTGATTTAAAAGAAAAGTTAGCAAAAATAACCCAAGGAATTGAAGAAAAGATAACTGGTTTTAGTGAAGGAATAAAAAACTTAGAAAGTGGTTTAAAAGATGGTTTGGGCTCAGCAAGCAATATAGGTGCTAATTTGGATGGTTTAAAAACCGAATTAGAAGAATTAAAAAAATTGGGTGAAAAATTTGTTGAAAAAATCGGAACTTCTACTTTAACTGATTTATTTGAAAATTTAACAAAACAAATTCAAGAAGCAGAAAATAAATTTTTTGGAAGTTTTAAAGAAACTAAAAAAACTATTTGTCCTAATTGTGATCAGCCGCACGGAACATCTGAAGCAAAATTAAGAAATAAAAAATGAGTAGAAAAATATCAAGAAGCAAAGATAAAAGTGACTGTTATTATAAATCTGCAAGAATGAAAAATTTCTAATTCAGTACGAGGCGACAAATATATAGAAAGACCTATTAAAAAAAGTAATAAAATGATAACAATTGAATTAAATAATAATGAAAACAATGAAATACATAAGGAAACAATATCAAACTTGATAGAACAACAAGTAAAAGAAGTTCATCTAGAAACAAAAAAAGAAAATGAAAATAAAAAATACTTACTAGCGTCATTTAATTTTACTGGTGAATGTGATAAATGTTCAAAAAAAAACATCTTGTTAGATAGTTTCGAAAATAACGAGAACTTAAAGGGGATTTTGGAATTGCTAAAAAAATAATCCTATAATTCTAATTTCTGACAATGCGGACAAAAGAAACTGCTACGATTATTTATTCTTTCCATAATAATTGTGGTTTGACACTGATAACAAGGTTTATTTTCTCGCATATAAACTTTTAATTCTTGCTGGTAAGAACCTTTACCAAATGGTGAAATAAAATCTACTACTGAGGTTCCACCTAATTCAAGCGCTTTTTGTAAAATAACTTTTGTATGGTATAATACTTTTTCAATTTCTTCTCGTGAAAGTTTATTAGTTGGTTTTAAAGGATTAATTTTTGCCATAAATAATATTTCTGAAGCATAAATATTGCCAATGCCACTAATGATTTTTTGTTCCAAAAGGGCAACTTTAATGGGAATTTTTAAAGTCTGAAAGCAATTTTTCAGATAATCAACAGAAATTTCTTCTTGCAAAGCATCGGGACCAAGGTTTTTATAAGGAACTGAAACACGAAAAGCATCACGAGGTTGTAAATAAAAAGCACCAAAACAGCGCGCATCACAATAAATAAGTTTTTTCCCACTACTCAGATATATTATTAAACCAATACTACGCTTTTCTGCCAAAAGGTTAACTGGAACTTCATCAAAAAAATATTTTCCCGTCATTCGTAAATGGCTAAGTAAAGCTCATTTATCAAGTAGGAAAATTAATTGTTTCCCTTTTCTTTCTAAATTATGAAAAGTTTGCCCAATTAGTGAAGTAGTAAAATTTTCGCTACTTATTTCTTTTACCAATTTTTTATTTTTGATTTCTACTTGCAAAATAACTTGACCAATTAAATTTCCTTTTAAAAGGGCATGACGAATGGTTTCTACTTCGGGTAATTCAGGCATATTTATCTAATTTTACAAAAAAATTAAAAATCTTATCTTATTTAAAAAAATAAAACTAATTATATACCTATGCAAAATCTAGAACAAAGCCAACAAATTAAAAGAAACGAAGTTATTAATGAAATAGTCAAACTTTATAAACTTACTTTTCCTTGTCCGCACTGTCAAAAAGAGATTAATGATAACCATTTTGACCAAGCAACAAAAATTATTAATGAACAAATTCGTATAATAGTAGAAAAACATTTTCTTTTCCAAGAAACTAGTTATCAACAGTTATGGCAAAAAAAAATGTTGGAATTAAAAAGTTATGAAAATTTATCACCAGTTCGAGACCTAATAAGAACAATTACTGAACAAAAAGAAAAAATTGGACATTTACAATCTTCGGAATATATTGAAAAATTAGAGCGAGTTCGTCGTTTAGAAGAAACCAATAATGAATTACGTAACCAATTGCAATTATTACAAGTTCGTGACCGCGCTAGCAAAAGAAAAGGAGAAGATTTTGAACAATATATCCTTGAAGAGTTAAATCGCGTTTTTGATGATAAAGATAAAATTAACAAAATAACCCAAATGGGCACTAAAGCTGACTTTTTACAGGAAGTGTTAACTGAAAATGAACCAAAAAAAACTACTGGACGGATAATTTATGAAGCAAAAGACACCGAAAAATGAGATGATAAATGAGTAAATAAATTAGAAAACGATATGGCCAGCTTAAAAGCTGACTTTGGCATTATTATTGCTACTTGTGAAAATGGAAAGCCTTTTCGTTGCTTAGACCCACGAAAAAAAATCTATGTTAGCGATGAAAATAATTTTATTTACATTGCCAAAATCATGCGTGATAGTTTAATTCAAAAACACCATTTATTAGAAATAGTTAATGCTGACAGTAAAGAAAAAAGAATTAAAAGGTTTGAAGAATGAATAAATAATCGCTTGCCACAATTTTTAGCTCGCCTTGAAAAAGAATTAATTGACTTAAACAAAAACTCTAACAGCATTAGTCGAGCAGCCGAAAGCTTAAAGAGTTTAGAAGCCAATATTCGCAAAATAGTTCTTGAAGAAGTAAGAACCGAATTAAGCAATCTCTAATTTTAAAAGTTACAATATAAATAAAAATTTTCAAATTAGCTTAAAATCAAAAGAAAAGAAAAATAAGATAAAATAAATAATAAAGGAAAATAACATTCCATGCCTACTATTAATCAATTAATAAAAAATCCTCGTAAAAATAAAAAAGAAAAAGGAAAACGAAAAAACTTGGCATTACGCAAATCATGAAACTCTTTGCATAAAAATTATTCTTGACTTTTTAGTCCCCAAAAATCTGGAGTGTGTATCAAAGTAGGAATTATGAAACCCAAAAAACCCAATTCAGCGCAGCGAAAGTTTGCTAGGGTTCGTTTAAGTAATAACATGGAAGTAACTGCTTATATTCCAGGAGAAGGACATAATTTACAAGAATATTCTACTGTGCTTATTAATGGAGGTGGGGTGCGTGATTTGCCAGGAGTAAAATTTCACATAATTCGAGGAGCAAAAAGGTGAGACACTTCACCAGTAGAAAAAAGACAACAAAGTCGTTCCCTTTATGGAACCAAAAAACCAAAAGTAAAAAAATAAGTAAATAAAATATGCGCAAAAAAACAAAAATAAAAAACCACCCAGTTGAACCTGATAATAATTATAATTCGTTAATTGTTGCCCGACTGATTAACAAAATCATGTGTGGTGGTAAGAAAGATAAAGCACGAGGAATAGTTTACCAAGCATTACAAATTATAGAAAAAAATCTAAAAAATCCGCCAGTTGATGTTTTAGAAAAAGCTTCAGAAAATTTAGAGCCGGAATTAGAATTAAAATCACAAAAACGCGGAGGAGTTAAACTACAAGTTCCCCACGAAATAAGTGCTAACCGAAAAAAAATAATTAGTTTGTATTGATTAGTTACTGCTACGCGAGAAAGAAAAAAAAAAGAAGTCAAGCCAATGTTTCAACGTTTAGCAGAAGAAATCACTAACGCTTATAACAAGACCGGCGAGGCTTATAAAAAAAAAGAAAATATGCATAAAATGGCAATTGCTAACTTAGCGTTTGCTTATAATTTACGAAAATAAATTTTTATATGTCAGATGATAATCCTCTAAAATCTTTACGTAACATCGGTATTGCTGCTCATATTGATGCCGGAAAAACTACTACTACTGAACGCATATTGTATCATGCTGGAAAAATTCACAAAGTCGGTGAAGTTCATAGTGGCGATACTGTAACTGATTTTGATCCACAAGAAAGAAAGCGAGGGATTACTATTTTTTCAGCTGCTGTAACGGTTCATTGAAATAATTGTCAAATTAATATTATTGATACGCCTGGACATATTGATTTTACTGCCGAAGTAGAGCGTTGTTTACGAGTTTTAGATGGGGCAATTATTGTGATTGATGGTGAAGCTGGTGTTGAAGCACAAACCGAAACAGTTTGACGACAAACTACTAAATATCAAGTTCCGCGCTTAATTTTTGTCAACAAGATGGATAAAACCGGTGCTGATTTTTTTTATTCTCTTAAAACTATCGAAGAAAAATTAAATGCTTCAATCTTGGTTTTACAAATACCGATTGGTGCAGAAAATGACTTACAAGGAGTTATTGATATAGTGGAAATGAAAGCTTATTACTTTACTTTTGGCGATAAAGAAGAAAATTATTGTGTTGCTGAGATACCGCCAAATTTTTCTGAACAAGTAAAAAAATATCGATATTCCTTGATTGAAAAAGTAGTTGAATATGATGAGAAATTAACTAATAAATATTTGGAAGGTCAAAATTTGACAATAGTGGAAATAAAAAGTTTAATTCGCAAAGCTACTTTAACCGGCAAAAAATTTCCGATTTTTTGTGGCACCGCTTTCAAAAATGTTGGAATTAAACTTTTACTTAATGGTGTAGTAGACTACTTACCTTTGCCGTTAGATAAAAGAGAAATTGCTACTTTTTCCTTAGAAGATAAGGAAAAAATGATAATGATTTCGCCTCAGCAAAATAATTTTATTGCCTTAGCGTTTAAAATTATAACTGATCCGTTTGTTGGCAAATTAACTTTTTTACGCATCTATTCTGGAGAAATAATAAGTGGTTCTCGAATCTATAATATTAATAAAGGTAAAGAAGAAAAGGTTAGTCGTTTGATGCGAATGTATGCTAATAGTCGTGAAGAAATAAAAAAAGTAGGAGTAGGAGACATTGTTGCTGCAATTGGTTTAAAACACACTGCTACTGGTGATACTTTAGGAGAAAAAAATAATACTTTGGTTTTAGAAGAGATTAAATTTGCTGAACCTGTTATTAACCTTGCTATCGAGCCAGAAAGTTCCCAAGAACAAGATAAACTTAGTAAAGCTCTTAACACGATATCTGAAGAAGACCCTACTTTTCGATACTGATTTGACCAAGAGACTAAACAGATGATTATTGCTGGAATGGGAGAATTACATTTAGAAGTATTAATTGAAAGGTTACGTAGTGAGTTTAAAGTGCGAGTGAATGCTGGAAAACCACAAGTTTCTTACCGGGAAACCATTACCAAAAAAGTAGAAAAGGTTGAAGGAGAATATAAAAAACAAACTGGAGGAAGTGGACATTTTGCTTGGGTTAAACTTACTTTTGAAGCAAATAAGGATAAGGGATTTGAGTTTGTAGATGCCAAAAAAGGTCAAGGAATGACAAATAAAGATGCTGAGGAAGTGAAAGAAGGGATAATAGAAGCTATGTCATCTGGTTTACTTTTGGGCTATCCTTTACTTGATTTAAAAGCTACTTTACTGGAAGGGAAAAGGCATGATGTAGATACTAAGCCAGGGGATTTTAAAAATGCAGCTATTTTAGCTTTTCGTGGCGATAAAAAAGAAGAAAGACAATGAAAAGCTGAAAAATTAGGATTAATTTTATTAGAACCGATAATGAAAGTCGAAGTAATGATTCCTAAAGATTATTATGGTAATATTTTAGCTAGTTTAACTTCCCGTCGTGGAGAAATTGAAAAAACTGAAGAAAATGAACAATTACAAAATTATACGTTATATGCTAAAGTTCCGCTTTCCGAAATGTTTGATTACTCGACTCCTTTGAGGTCGCTAAGTGGCGGAAGAGGAAACTATTCAATGAAGTTTTCCCACTATCAAGAGGTGCCCGATTACATTTTAAACAAGTTGCTAGAAAAAAAGTAAATAACATATAATATAATAATATGGCAGAAAAATTAAAATTTGAACGTTCAAAAACTCACATAAATGTGGGAACAGCTGGTCATGTTGATCATGGAAAAACAACCACAATAGCAGCGATTACTAAAGTTTTGGAAAAAATCTTTAAAAAAAATCCAGAAAAAGGTTATAAAGCAAATTTTACCGCTTATGGTGAAATTGATAAAGCTCCGGAAGAAAAAGCTCGTGGAATTACTATTAATACTGCTCATGTTTGGTTTGAAACTCCCACAAGACACTATGCTGCAATTGATTGTCCTGGGCATGCTGACTATATTAAAAATATGATTACTGGCGCAGCACAAATGGACGGAGCCATTTTAGTTGTTTCAGCTCAAGATGGTACGATGCCCCAAACTCGAGAACACTTGCTTTTACTTCGTCAGTCTGGTGTTGAGCACTTAGTTGTTTTTATTAACAAAGTAGATGTTGTTCAAGATTTGGATGAATTAGAACTAATCAAAGAAGATATCAGAGAAACCTTAGAAAAATACGGATTTGACTCAACAAAAACTCCTATTATTGGCGGATCGGCTTTATCAGCATTAGAAGGAGAAAATCCAGAAATTGGTGAAAAAGCAATTATTGATTTAGTAAATAAACTTGACGAATACATTCCTATTCCAGAGCGTGATACTTCAAAACCCTTTTTCATGCCAGTTGAGGATACGATGACTATTCCGGGAAGAGGAACTGTAGTAACTGGAAAAATTGAAAAGGGTAAATTAGTTTTAAAAAAAGGAGAGGCAAAAGTAGAGATTGTTGGGTTTACACCTACTATTGAAGCAATAGTTACTGGCATGGAAATGTTTAAAAAGACTTTAGACGAAGCCATTGCTGGTGACAATGTTGGATTTTTATTAAGAGGAATTAAACGAGAGCAAGTACAAAGAGGACAAGTTTTAGCAATGCCAAATAGTATTAAACCACATAGTAAATTTAAAGCTAATGTTTATATTCTTAAAAAAGAAGAAGGGGGGAGACATACTCCTTTTGTTAAAAATTATCGTCCACAATTTTATTTTCATACTACTGATATAACTGGAACAATTGAATTACCAGAAGGAATTGCAATGGTAATGCCCGGTGACAACCTTGAACTAATAATTAGTTTAGCTAGTAAAGTTGGCGTAGCAGTTGAAAATAATACAAAATTCTCGATTCGTGAAGGAGGAATTACCGTTGGTAAAGGAATGGTAACAGAAATAATAAAATAGCAAGAAAATTAACTATTTTTAATAGTTTGCCGATGAAATTTGCGATGAAACTTGATAGTATAATTGTGTACCTCTTCTTGCAAACTAGTTAAAAAGTTTTTTATTTGGGAATTATTTTCTAAACTAACTTTTTTTAAGTTTTGATTGATAATGCTGTCTGTTTGATGTTTTTCGTTTTTAACTAACCCGACTACCAATGATGGAATTTTTAAATTTTGCAAAGCGCTCTTTACAGCTTTTACTTGTTCTTGGCCACCATCAACAATAATCAAATTTGGTAAGTTTTTTTCAGCAAGTTTTTGATAATGCAATTGACAAGCATGTTTAATTCTTTCGATATCGCTTAACTTGTTCATATCTACTTTATAAAATTTAGATTTATTGATATCTTTTTCCCCATTAATAAAAACTAAAAAACCAGCTACTGCATCCTGATGGAAAAGATTAGAAATATCTAAGGCTTCAATTCGATAAGGAAAAGGAATTGATAAAAACTTACTCATTTCTTCTAATGTTACTTTTTTATTTACTTGTTGAAAATTATTTCAAAAATTATTCTGCCAAATTTGTTGGGCGTTTTGTTGAGCTAATTCTAAAATTTTCTTTTTTTGTCCGTGACAAGGAAAGTTAAGTGTAAAAGCAAACTGCTCAGTTAACAGTTCTTGATTTTCAATTGTTTGTGGCAAATATAAAAATTGCGGGGTAAGGTTCTTTTGGTAAAATTGATATAGATAAGAAAGTAAAATTTCTTCTTGTTCGACTTCATTTAATAAAGGAATAGTTTTTTGTTTAATGGTGAGCAATCGTCCAAAACGATAAATAAGCAAAACAATGGTTATTACTTTTTCTTGACAATAAAAACCTAAAAAGTCACGATGATTGCGGTCAGCAAATTCGACATTTTGTTCACTAGTGAAAAGTTCAATGCTGTCTAATAGTTTTTTTTGTTTTTGGGCTATTTCGAAAGCTAAGTTGATTAAATTTTTTTGCAAAGAAGTTTGTAATTTTTTTTTAACAGTTTGAGTTTTTCCTTGAAGAAATCGTATAACTTGTTTTTTAGTTTGTTGGTAATAGTCAACTGAAATTTTTTGAAAACAGTATCCAGAACATTGTCCAATCATATAATGCAAACAAGGTTTGTTTAAATTACCTAAGCATTTGGCTAACGGAAATAACCTTTCTAATAAGTGCAAAATTTCGTAAGCTTTACTACCATTAGGAAAAGGACCAAAATAATCACTTTTACGATTTAGCTCAACCTTTTTTACTAAACGATAGCGTGGATTTTCACCTTTGGTTATTTCAATATAGGGATAATAATAATCATCTTTCAATAATACATTAAAGCGTGGTTGGTATTGTTTGATTAAATTTTGTTCAAGAATTAACGCTTCCTTGACATTGCTGGTCAAGAAAATTTCCCAATTATAGATTTTTTCTCGAAAATAGTTAGTTTTTTGAAAATAACTGGAAATTCTTTTTTGTAAATTTTGTGCTTTGCCAACATAAATCACTTTTTCGTCTTTATTTTTAAAAAGATAGCAACCACTTTTGAAAGGTAATTGCGAAAGCTGTGTTTTTAGATTAATTTTTGTCATTAATTAATTTATTTTTTGGTTTTTTAAATTAACCAAAATTTTTTTGTATAATATAATAAAATTATATATAGAGTAAAATTTATATTTATTTGGGTCATTGTTTATCCTTCTTTCTAGGTAAGTAAAAAGCGACTAGTTCCTTTTCAATAGGATTAGTAGAAATTCTACTCTTTTCCCCTAGTAAAAAGAGAAAAGTAATGCCCGGATTAGTTTCCCACTAATTACTGCTAATCTGAGTGTTTATTATAAAAAGTAGTTGGTAAAAAAAAATAAAAATAATTGCTTATCTAATATAAGTAAAAGCCTAAGAGGCAAAGAAAAATAGCGAGGACTTCCTAGAAGTTCTCCTAATAATTGAAACTACCAGTTTGAATTATTAGTTTAAAAATTATATTCAGTGATTAAAGAAGGGAAATTTAGCCACGAAAACTATTACAACGCATCTTCAAGGAATTAGACATTATAGTTGTTATTTAGAAAAAAGAAATTTGGTTTTTCATTCTCCTTCGGCTTTTGCTATTAAAAATAATGATTATCAAACTTTATATGCTGATTACGTAAATTATGAAGTAAAGAAGCTATTATTTAGCATAAATAAAAAAGTCTTTCCCAAAAAAGTGTCTATTTTTGTTGTTTACATATAAACTATTAGTAATTTTCTTAAATTTTCTTTTTTCTGTAAGATTTAATCACAGTAACTATTTTTTTGTGTATTTTTTATTTGTTTCTTAATATGTCATAAAATAAGTTAATTATCACATAATGCCTGTTTTAATGATGGGACTGTGTTAAAAGTTATTATATATGACAGAAATTTGAATAAATAGAAAAATCAGAAATAACGGCAAAGGTTCAACAATAAATTTAAGTCAAGAAATTAGAACAACCGATAATTTATTAAGCAAAAATTTGTTAAAATAAACATATGGATAGCATTTATAACGAAAAAGGTTCTACTATTAAAATATAAAACATGAAATTACTTAGCTTTCTTGTCAAAGGTGGAGTTCAATCACCTTTATTTCTTGGAACAATTTATACTTTACTTTATATTTTCATAATTTGGTTGATTTGTAGTAGTGATTGAATTAAAAAGAAAGGATTATGAATAACCTTTTTAACTGTCTTGTGGATACCTAATTGGTTTTGAATTCTTATTTTGTCTAGTTTTGCTTAGTCCTAATTAAAATTATGAATAAAGAAACAGAGATAAAGAAAATAAAAAAATTATTCAGTAAGCAAATAGTACTTTTTACTATTATTTTTGGTTTACTTGGTGCTATTTTACCAATAATGTTATTGGTTTATGCTATTTTTAAAAGGAATTAAAATAATTTATTTTTTCTGAGTTTCGTGTAGAACAAGCTAGATAAAAAAGAAAAAATATAAAAATTTTAAATAACGTAAAAATATATTAATAAAAAAAATGAAAAAACATTCTAAACGTTATCAAAAAGTCAATAAAAAAATTGAAAAAAAATATTACCCTTTACGAGAAGCCTTAACTTTTTGCCTAGAAAATAAACTTGGAAAAATTATCAAAGCAGACTTTAAAATTAAGCAAAGCAATAAAACCCAAAAAAAATCACTATTAATAAAAGATATGATCAGTTTGCCCCATACTGTAGAAAGAAAAGGAAAAATTGCCATTATTGGCGAAAAACTTCCTAATGAATTAACTAAAAATGAAAAAGTAGAATTGATAAAAATGGAAGATGTGAAAGAAAGAATTGAAAATAAAAAAAGAAATCAATGAGGATTTGAAAAATTAGTAGCACCAACTGAATATGAAACCAATCTTAAACCTTTAGCTAAGTTATTAGGAGCAAAAGGAATTCTTCCTAGTACAAAAAGTGGCACTTTAACTGATAATTTAAGCGAAGCGGTAAAAATATGAGAAAATGAAAGAGAAATAAAAATCGACAAAGATGGCAATATTCATTTTGTTTTAGGAAAAACCGATTTTTCACTTGACCAGTTAGAAGAAAACTACCAAACTTTGTATAATAAAGTAAAAAAATTACGCCCACAAAATTGAAAAGGAGATTTTATTGATAACATTACCTTATCAACAACTATGGGACCAGGAATAAAAACGTTAATTTAAATAACTACCCAAAAAAAATTAATCAAAATTAGAAAAAACTCAATATAAATATAATATATGAAAGTTCGTGCTTCGGTTCAAACTATTTGTCCTAAATGTCAGTCTGTGAGAAGAAAAGAAAAATTAAGAATTATTTGCAAGGGGAATCCTAAGCACAAACAAAGACAAAAATAAATATGGTTCGTATCGCTAATATTCTCTTACCAGAAAAAAAAAATATTGCTATCGCTTTAACTGCTGTTTATGGTGTTGGACGTCCACAAGCACAAAAAATTTTGCAAAATTTAAATATCAGTTTTCAGTTAAAATCTAATCTTTTAACTGACCAGCAAATTAATGCTATTAATCAAGAAGTTAAAAAAATGCCTACCGAAGGAGAACTAAGGCAAATCGTTAGTCAAAATATTAGAAAACAAATTAATATTGGTTCCTATAAAGGAATAAGAAGAATGGGAAATATGAAAGTTAATGGTCAATCAACTAGACATAATAATCGTAATCGACCGACCGCTGGCTTAAATGTTCTTTATAAAGAAAGAAAAACAGTTGCTAACAAAAAACGTTCAACTGAAAAAACTTAAAAATTATGAACAGTCCCAAAAAAGAAACCAAAAGAAACCAAAAAACTCTTGAAACAAAAAAAGTTAAGGACGGTGAAGAAAGTTTTATTAACGTTTTTTCTAGTTTTAACAATAATATTTCAAATATTTGTAACAAAAAAGGTGAAGTATTAGGTAAACAAGTTAGTTGTGGAAACATTGGTTTTCGCGGTAGTAAAAAATCTACTGCTTATGCCGCACAAAAAGCAGCACAAAAAATCATTAGCAACGCCCGAGAACTTGGTGTTTATAACGTTTCATTAAAAGTACGAGGTATTGGGCCGGGGTGAAGTGTCATTTTACGAGAAATTATTTCTAGCAATGTTTTTCAAATTAACGAAATAATTTACAATGATAATCATTCTTTTTCTAATAGAGAAGGAAATCGCGCACCTAAAAAACCTCGTAAATAATTATATGCATTCATTACTCAATTCTTTAAAAACTCAAAAAATATCACAAAATAACAATTCTTTCTTATTTCAACATTTACCTACTGGTTTAGGAACAACTATTGGCAATTGTTTAAGAAGGATTTTAATAGAAAACCTTTATGGAATTGCTATTTGAGGAATTAAGATTACTGATAAAAAAGGAATAGTTAAAAGCAATTTTACTACTTTAACTGGTGTTCATGAAACAACGATTGATTTGATTTCCAAACTTAAAGAAGTGATTTTTAAATTTAGTCCTAAGCACAAAGAATTGAAAGAAATTTATTTATTAAAACTTAACATTAATAATCAAGAAAATAAAGAGTATATAATAACTGCTGCTGATTTTCAATCAACTGAAATTAAAGTAGTAAATCCAAAAATTTATTTGGCTACTCTCGCTCCTCATTCTTCTTTGCAAATTGAATTATATTGTCGTTATAACTGAGGTTATTTATCCGCACAAACTCAAAAACACTTATTAACTAAAATCGAAGATAATAAAAATGAAAATATTATTGTTTTAGATAGTAGTTACTCACCAATAAAAAAAGTATTTTTTGAAGTTAAATTAGTAGTTGCTGATTTAGAAACCGAAGAAGAAGAATTAAACTTAGTCATTGATACCAATGGTAGTCTTGAACCAAAAGAAGCTTTATTAAAATCATTAGAAACATTAGGAGAAATTAAAGAAAACTTGGTAAAAGAAATTAGTTCTTTATAATAATTAAATAAATAATATATATGTCTCAATCAGAACCCATTCAAATTACTGGTATCATTACACGCGATCTCCAAAGTAAAAATAATTTTCAAGGAGATGCTTACTACTATACTTTTTTAAATATTGAAAATAGTGAAAAAGACTTACCGATTTTTTTTTGAAGACTTGACCAAGAAAAAGCTCAACAGTTAGAAAAAGAAATCAAGCCCAATGTAAAAGTAACTGTTTTTGGCAACTACGGCAAAAATAATCAAGAAGTTTTCAATGTTAATGAATGAAAAGTTGAGGAAGATTTTAGCATATAATAAAGAATAAACATAAAAAAATATTAACTTTTTTTGACTAAATAATCTAAACCTTTTTGCTGGTGAAGTAAATAAAAGATTAATTCTAATAATATTCTTTGTAATATTCTTAATTTAGGAGGGTTATTCAAGACTAATAACTTTTCGATCTGTTCATCGGAAAGAAAAGTAAATTGCTTTACATAAATAATAACTTGTTCATCTGACATGTTGCTGAAAAAGTCATACAAGTCTTGAAAAGAAGTTTTTTCTAAACTTAATCAAATAGTTTTTTGATTACCGGTCTTAGAAATTTTTTTCCCTTCTTTATCAACTAACGTATTGCAAGTTAAAACGAAACATTTATTTTCTGGATAATAACTGCGAATTAATTTTAAACCACTAGTAATATTACCTCATTGGTCACTACCTCCTAATTGGCCATGGCAATTATATTTTTCATATAAGTAATAAAAATCATAAGCTTGTAATAAGGAATAACTAAAAGCCATAAAAGATAAGCCGTTTTCAGAATTTACTCGTTGTTTAATTGTTTCCTTGGCTAAGAGATAGTTAATAGTAATTTTTCTTCCCACTTGGTCAATAAAATCAACAAAACTCAATTTACTTAGCCAATCATTATTATTGAAAAGCTGGAAAGAGGAATTATTTTCACTTAATGGCCAAATATATTGCCAATATTTTTTTTCTGGGTTTTGCTTATCTAATTGTAGTATTTGATAAATTTTGCTTAATAAATCTAAATCTTCAAAATAAAATTTTTTTAAAGGAATAAAATTTAGCATTTTTTTTCTTGTTAGCAAAAGGTTAGTAAGTTGTGTCGTAATTTGCTGATAAGAATTTTCGATTTCTTTCACTTCTAATTGCGGTCGCTCTTTCAATTTATCACTTGGATCACCGATTTTGCTAGTAGCACCACCCAAAATCAAAATTATCCGAAAACCAATAGTAGCAAAACGAATAATTTGAATAAGTTGAAATAAATGGCCAATATGTAAACTATCAGCTGTGCAATCAATACCTAAATAGAGACACTGTTGACTTGTTTCCAAAGCAAGAAAATTTTCTTTATTAGCTACAGCAGAAATTATTCCACGGTTTTCTAAATCTGCTAAAAAATTTTCTAATTTATTTTCTTTCATCTGATAACTTATTTTATCACTTGCTTTGATAATTTGCTTAAAAAAAATAGATTTACTTATGATTAAATCTTTTTTAGCAAGAGCTTAGTTCTCATTAAGAGCTTAACCATATTTTGCTAGTGATTAAAAGGAAAGGGAGAAAAAGAAAATTGGGTATTTTTATTTTTCACAGTTAGGTTTTTCAGTAAATGTTTGGTGTAAATAGCCAAATAAAAAGCTAATTAAAAGACCTAAGGTAAAATATTTAGGTTGCATTTTGATTTTTAGTATTTAAAAATAGAACTAGAACGGAAGAGAAAATAGGGAATGAATGATTTTCTAAAGACGGCAAGAAATCGGATGAACTTCTTTAATAATTGCTTTTTCTTGGGTTTCTAAATAATCTTTTCAGCATTCTTTTTCATAACGCTGTTGTAAGTTTAGTCAAAATTCCACACCATCATTTCCTAAGTTAAAATACAAGGCTAAACGTAAAGCTGTGTCCGGAGTAATAGCGCGCTTCTCTTGGCAAATATCATTAACTCGGCGTAAGGAAACATTAATACTATGGGCTAACTCAGTTTGGCTAATTTGCTTAGGAATTAAAAATTGATTTTTAAGGATTTGTCCAGGATGGATTGGGGATAATTTTTTTTTGTTGTTGCGAATCATAAGGGTTAGGGAGAATACAAGGCAAATTTTTAATGATAATCAATTATTTCAACTTGATAAGCATGACCACCTTTTCAATAAAAACAAAGGCGATATTTGTTCGTGATATTAAATGCTCATTGTCCTTGTCGGTCAGCTTTTAATTTATGTAAGTTGCTAACAGAATTTTTCAGTATCTCTAAACTAGGGTCAGCATTTAAAATTTCTAATTTTTCACGGACTAATTCTTCAACATGTTTTCATTTTAAGATGGTGTATCGGTTAAATAATCTTTCAACATATTTGTCTTTAAATGATTTAATCACGTGTTATATATTTACTATGAACGTTCATGGTTCATATATATATTTTACACAAAAATTATTTTTAGCTAATCTTTCCAAAAGTAAGCAATGGCCAGTAACAGAAAAATCGCTAGAGCAATAGCAATTAGGGCTTTTTGCGTTTTTTTGCCATGGGCAATATTTTCTTCTAGCAAAGTTTTATATTCCGTGCTTTTGCTTTCAATAGTTTCTTTTAAGCGTTCATCATAAAAGCCAATTAAAGCTCCTTTAAAATCTGGTAGTCAGCTAGTAAAAGCCATTATTATTTGATATTTTCGTAATTTTAATATAGTAATAGATAAAAAAACCGGTAATTACTGTTGCTATTAGCACATAATTAACTATTTGGATAGTTTCGGTTAATTGCGGATTAGTTGGAATAAAATTTTGTCAGTTAGCAGTTAAAATATTAATGCTCTCCCCAAAATTAGGGATTAGGGTTGACATTTGCTTGGTTAACTGTTTCATGATTAGTAGTTAAAAATTGGTTTTCACTAGGAGAGTTATTTCCATAATCGCTATTATCTTCAGTTAAATTACGGAATTTTCAGTAAATTTCACCTTTTTTATCAGTTCTTGACAAACCAATAAATCTTTGGTCAGCAATTTTCAGTAAGTAAGTATCAGGAGCCGCAGTTTTAACTATTTTTCAAGCTAAAATAATAGTTTTTTCGGTATTAATAGTGTGGCAAGAGCAAGTGTTAGTTTGGTTCATAAAGTTAAATTTTAAGTGAGGAAAAGGAAAGGATTAGCCAGCATAGCCAGCGGAAGTATCAGCAGTGTTATCAGAATTGTTGTTGGAAGTATCGGTTTTTTTAGTGAATAATTTACTAGTAGCTTTTTGGATTAAGCCGGTTTTTCAGAGAAAAGCACCAACGGCTAAACCAAGGGCGATACTAACCATTTTGCCAGACGCTCAGGATTTTAAAGTATTTTCGTTTTTGTTAATAGGCATATTTTTTTTATTTGTTTTTTAAGTAAGAAGCAGTAATATAAGCAAATTTTTTTACTATTAGCCATTGCCTGTTTTTGAAAAGGTTAGATAAAAATTATTATATGGTTAAGAAAAAAATACTAGGCGAATTAGATATTCAACAATTAATCTCAACTCATAATTTCTTAAAAAAAGCTTTACGAGAAGCTAAAACGGAGTTAGAAATTGCCGGAACTATTCAAGCGTTTGAAGTTTGTTATGAATTAGCCTGAAAGATTTTGAAAAAAGTTCTGAATATTCGAGGAGTTGACGTTTTTAGTCCGAAAGAAACTTTCCGTCTGGCTGCTCGTGAAGGATTAATTATTAATCTCAAAAATTGGTTTGATTACGTAGAAAAAAGAAATATCACTGTTCACGCTTACGAAAATACAATAATGAAAACTGTTTATCCAGTTTTGCCCAAATTTTTAAAAGATCTTAACTTATTAGTTAAAACTTTAGAAAAACTTTAATGTATGAATAAAATATTAATGAGCAAACAAGATAAAAAAATACTTGAACAAATATTAAGCAAGTATCCTTATAGATTTTATGCTTATGGTTCTCGTGTAAAAGGCACAGCTCGTAAATATTCTGACTTGGACATTTGCTATCAAGAAAATATTCCTAGTTATGTATTGATGGAAATTGAAAGAGATTTAGAAGAATCCCACTTACCTTTTATTGTGGAACTAGTAAACTGGAAATATATGCAACCAGTTTTTCAAAAAATCATTCATAAAGATTTAACTTTACTTTAACCTTTTTCTAACTCTTCTTAAAAACCAACTAAATCTAATGCAACCAAAATATATTACCCTAGGATTTCTAATTATCTTTTTATTTGGTTTTTTTGGCACTAGAAATTATTCCTCCACCTAAACAAGTTTCGTTATGATAAAAAACCGCGTATTGCCCAGGAGTAATCGCTCTTTGTTCTTCTGAAAATTGTACTTTCAGTTCTTTAAAACTATCATCAATAGGAAAAATTTTTACTGGAACATCTAGTTGGCGATAACGAAATTTAGCATTTATTGCTATTTTTTCATAAGTTTTTATTTCTGCTTGTTCAATTAACCAGTTAATATTTTCTACTAGGCACTCATTGCTATATAATAAAGGATTATCTTTTCCTTTGGCAACATAAATAATTTGCTTTTCATTATCCTTAGCTACCACAAAAAAAGCTTCTTTATTGCCACTTAGATTAAGTCCGTGTCTTTGTCCTAAAGTAAAGTAATGAACACCGTGATGTTTTCCTATTACTTTTTTGCTATCAATATTAATTATTTCGCCTTCTTTATCAGGTAAATAGTTAGTTAAAAATTTAGTAAAATTTCTTTCGCCAATAAAACAAATTCCAGTTGAATCTTTTTTTTGGGCATTGACCAATTGTAAATTTTCAGCAATCTTGCGCACCTCTTTTTTTTTTAAATCTGCCAAGGGGAAAAGAAGCTTATCTAAAAGGTGATAATTAATTTGACAAAGAAAATAAGTTTGGTCTTTATTATTATCTTTGGCTTTGTTTAAATAATATTTTTCTTTTTTTTTAACAATTTTAGCATAATGACCAGTAGCCAAATAGTCAAAATCAATCGCCAAGTTATCTTTAATATAATTAATAAAATAAGCAAACTTAATGGCGCTATTACACAAAACATCAGGATTAGGAGTAAGACCCTTTTTTAAACTAACTAAAAAATTGCTAAATACTTTTTCTCAATACTCTTGAATAAAATTGACTTTATGTAAAGGAATGTTTAATTGTTCAGCAATTTTTTGACAATCCTCCCAATCTTGAGTTTGCGTGCAAAATGTTTCTTGTTGAATACTATTATTGAGATAATCATCTCAATTTTGCATAAAAATCGCTATTACTTGATAACCTTGCTTTTTCAGTAAGTAAGCACTTACTGCTGAATCTACTCCACCACTTAATGCCACAATAACCTTTTTTTTGGTTTTTTCCATTTCTTTTTCACTTATTGGCTAGCTTTTTTTTCTATTGTCCGTTATAATTTTTGTCTAATTCATATAACCAATATTGTAATTTTTAACTATTTTACTCTTTGTTGTCTTTCTTTCCAATTCACTTTTCAGTTAATTTTAAGATTAACAAAGAAACTAGAACTGAACCAGTTAAAAGAGCTACTCCTAAACCTACTATTTGCCCAGTTGTTCATTTTTTATCGTTATTTTGAGTATTATTACTTGCCGGTGGAGTATCGCCGTCTTCTTCTTGTGGTTTAGCTCGGTCAGTGGCAATTTGCTCTTGGGCGGCTATTACTTCAGCTAAGTTATTAGCACCATTAATTAAAGCGATTTCCTCAGTAGATAAAGTGGGAGTTCAAGCATTACCGTTTTTATCATTAGTTAAAGCGTTAGTTTTGGCTGATTCTAAAGCGACATTATTATCGTTTTCCTCCTTAATCGCTAAAATAGCTGATTTCATCGCTTCACCAAAATTAGTAATAGCAGTTTTATCAGTTAGAGCATCTAGTTTATCTTGTCAAGAATTATAGTTTTCATCTTTTCACAGACTAGTTGGTAATTGCTCAGCAGTAATAGTAGGATTTTCAGTTAGTAAAGTTTCAATTTCTGCTTTTACTCTAGCACGAGTTCCTGCCAAGTCTTCCTTGGCTTTTAGTTCAGCAAGTAATTGCTGATTAGCAGTTTTATCAGAAGCATTATCTCAAGCATATTTTTCCACAGTTCCATTAGCGGCCTGAGCAAATTTTTCCAAACTTTGGATGGCTTGGCTAATTTCAGTTTGAGAAGCATTAGCGTTATCGTTAACTGTTTTAGCGTTAGTAATAGCAGTTTGCAAGTCAGTTTGAGCTTGAGCTCGGGCACCAGCAACTTTTTCAGCTCGTTTTGCAGTAATTGCTGCTATCACCTCATCACGGAATTTGTCTCGAGCGGTTTTATCATATGGTAAATATTTCACTCTATCTCCTATCTGAGGATTTTCTTTATTTTCTCCTTTTATTAATTCATTTCGAAAATCTTTATGCTTAGGATTAGTTAATTCACTAGCTAATACTTGGGGACTTTTAGTTAATTCAGTTTCGATGGCATCAATATCGGCTTGAACCAATGCTTGTCGAGAAGAAATAATTCCTTTTTCAATTAATTCTTCTAGTTTTTGTTCGTTATTTTCTTCAGTTTTAGTTAAATCAATAGTAAAATCTAAAACAACTCTTATATCAATAGGAGATAAAGCGCCGTTACCTGGAGTTGACCAAGGTTCAAATGTTAAATCTTTGCTATTTTCAGTATCTTTTTCATAACCCACAATTGTAAATCTTAAAATGATAGCTTTAAAAATCATCATTTTTGTTGTGTGGTTAGATGTAGATAAATTTAGGATAATCATCAATGAAATAAGTGGTGTAGAAATACTATTAATCGTAATGGCATTTGCTTTTTCCACTTGTTGCGGATTAAATACTAGACCTAAATTAGTGTTAACATCAAAGTCTGGTGCATATTTACCACCATTAGGATTAGTTAAAACTTCTATTTCGTCGGTTTGATAACCATTATTATAAGCTTGAGCAGCTTCAGTTCCGTTAGTAGCGTTTTTTTTATCATACCATTTTTTTATTATGGCATCCTGGCCATCAGAAGATAATATGTGGAAAAAAATATCAGGATTAACCTTGGCGCGAAAGTCTTGGTAAAACCTAGATTCATCTTTTAAATCATTACGATCTTTATTAATACCTGTCATGATGTTGGCTAAGTCTGCTTGACTAGTAGCACCATTAATTAAAGCGTTTTCCGCATTTGTTGCTGCTGGATCAGTTAAACTTGCTTTAGCATCATCTTTGGCAGTTTTTAAATCATTACGATCTTTATTAATACCTGTCATGATGTTGGCTAAGTCTGCTTGACTAGTAGCACCATTAATTAAAGCGTTTTCCGCATTTGTTGCTGCTGGATCAGTTAAACTTGCTTTAGCATCATCTTTGGCAGTTATTTCTGGGGATTTTATGCCTTCTACTGCTCCTCAAACAGCAGAAATAATTTTACCAATTAATTCTTTTTCTCGTTCGTCAAGTTTTTGCTGAGCTCCCGAAATTATAGTTATAGCTTCTTTTAAATATTCTCCTCACCCTTTATTAGCGGCATTACCAGTACTTAAAACATCGTCTTTATTGCCAAGTAAACCATATTGGGTTCAAACTTTGTCGACTTTTTTAATTGCATCGTCGCAAGCTTTTGCCAAAGCATTATCAATCAAATTTCTTAAAGAGTCTCCTATGCCGAAAATTTTTTTTAATTCTACATTGAAAGTTTCTTTTCATTTTTCTCCTCCTAATACCTCACTAATTTTTTTATTATTGATTTCGTTATTTAAATTTTGACGGTCATTTCAGTATCTTTCTATTCTTTCGATTGCTAGATTTTGATTTTTTCTTAAATCTTCTGAAATGGCTTTCAACAAATCGTCAATTTTTTCATTGACTTTTGAACTTTTTTTGTTCCAAACATCTTGCTGTATCGAAGTGGGATTATCTTCCGTGTAATTTTTCTTTAACTCCTGCAATTTCGATAACCGTTCCTTTGCTACCTCAGAAAAAGCTAGAGGTGACGAAGGATCCTTAACTTCAATTGTATTCAATGAATCTAAAATATTTTCAATATATTTCTCGCCAATATTTTGAACCAAAGAATTAAGAAAATCTTCTAGAATTTTTTTATTATGATTTAAGTCATTATCTTGGGCAAAGCCTCAATCAACTTCTACTTCTACTTCTACTTCATCTCCATTTTCGTCTGTTTTTTTAATTATTTCTTTTGATAACTTAATAATTTTATATGATGAAGTTATTGAATTAAAAAAATCTATTGCTAAATTACTATCAGGTAAAATTGAATCAATTTCTTTTTTTAAATGAAAAGCGGTTAATTTTTTCACCAACCCCTTATAATCGGAAAAAATATCAAGAAAACTATCAAATAAAATTAAATTTTTTAAATTTTCTCTTACCGCCCTTTTAAGGACATTAACAATTTTCTCATGTTCCTTAACTTTTTCCTCAACTTTAAAAAAATCCCAATCCTCCTTAGCATCATCAATTAACTTCCGGTATTTTGCTACTAATGATGATTGAAAAAAATCATTTATGTCTTTACTTCAAAAAAAATCATATAAAAGTTTACGGATCTTTCAATAATTAACATCAATTGCTTCTATATCACCAATAAGGTATGAAATATCATCCCCAATTGCAGCAACCTTATCTTTTTCAACTGTTGAATATTGCTCTAGTGTTTCAAACTTTGCTCTGATAATTTTTACGTATTCTTCGGCAATATCTTTGCTAGTTTGATCCTTAATTATTGAATTATCAATTTTTAATAATATTTCTTTAATATTTTTCATATATAATAAGTTTTATAATTTTCATTGAATTTTTATTAGCAATTCATCTCTCACCCCTTGCTCCCATTTAGAGAGCAAAGGGACTTCAACTAGTTTAACTTACGGTTTGACTTCAATTTGAGCAGTTTGTTGCCCGTGCTTATTTAATATTATTTGTAATTTTTTAACTTCACTTTGTGCTTCTACCAATAGTGTTTCAATTTTTGCTAATTCTTGTGAATAAAGAGAATTTTTTTTAATCTTATTCATAATTTCTTGGTTTCCTGTTCATTTTTCTCATCTCGTTTTTAATGATTTCTGGTTATTAGTTAATTCATTTTGATAATTTCTCATATTTGTATATTGTTCAGAAGTAAAAGAATCAGAATTTTCTTGTATTTTCTTACTTGAATCGACTGCCTTTCTTAAACTTTCATTTACCATCACCGTTGTCACTATTTCTTCAGCTTTTTCTAAATCCTCATAAGTTAAGTCTTCAAGCACTTTCCTAAATCTTTTCGGTTTATAATAGTTATTAAGATCACTTTCAAGGACTCTAGGATTTAATGATCCACCAACAGAAGGAGAAAATAATTTTTCCCTAAAATTTTGTCCTAATATTTGTAAAGTTTTCTTTTTTTCTTCCTCAGTTTGTTTTAATTGGTTTGTTAAAGTTTCATTAGTTTTCTTTTCAGTTTCTAAACTTCTTTGTAAACCATCTTTTTCTTCGCTTAGTTCATTGTTTTTTGTTTGTAGTTCACCTAACTTGCCTTTTAATATTCTACTTAATTTTTGTGCGGAATCTTTTTCGCCTGTTGCTATTTCAAGATTTAATTTTTCATCTTCTAACTTAGTTTCTAATGTTTTTGCCCTTTGGGTTATTTTGTTTAATTCGGCTTTTAGTTCATCTAATTTAATTTGAGTTGGTCTGCCATCTCTTTCTTTTTGTGCCTTTTCTAATTCAACTCTTAAACTTGTCAATTCATTAGTTAAACTGTTTGCTTTTTGATTAACTGTTGCTAAACTATTCTGAGTTGTTAAATGTTGGTTTTGTTCATTAGTTAATTTATCTTTAATTTTAACTAGATCGGTTTCTAATTGATTTTTCTTTTCTTGTAAATCTTTTACTTGTTGATTATTTGAACCATTTTGGTTCTTTAATAGATCGTTTACTTTTTTAAGTTCTGCCGCTAATCCCTTATTAGTATTAGAAAGATTGTCGTAATTTTCTTTTTCATCTTCTAATCTTTTAGTTAAATCAGCTAATTCATCTGTTAGTTTTTTTTGTTCTTTAACTGCTTCTTTAGTATCATTTTCAGCTTTTACTAACTTCTTTTCTAAGTCTGAAACTTTGTTTTGGTTTACAAGTAAATTATCATTAGCAGTTTGTAATTGCTTCTCGAGACTAGCAACTTTATCTTTAGTTTTAGTTAAATCATTAGTTAAAGATTTGGCTTTATCTTGCTCAACTGTTAATTCTTTGGCTAAATCATCGGCTTGTTTATTAGCTTTTGCTAAGTCAGTTTGCGCTTGTAATAACTGAGTTTTTATTGCTTGATAATCAAGATTAGCTTGTTTTAATTCTGCTGCTAAGTCAGCTTTAGCTTTTTTTGCCTCAGTTAAGTTATTTTTAAGAGTTGCTATTTCAGCATCTGATTGGGCTTTAGTATCCATTAATTGCTTATTAATAGCCGTTATTTCATCTGCTCTAGCAGTTAATTGTTTAGTTAAATTATCGCGCTCACTAGTTAAATTTGAAACTTGTTTTTCACTGGCTTGAAGATTTGCTTGGGCAGTTTGGATTTCTAGTTTTACTGTTCCTAACTCTCTGTTTAAGTCTTTAACCTTAGTTTCTGCTTGAGCTTTCTCAGTAGTTAAAGAGTTAATCTTATCATTAGATGCTTTCAATTGTTCTTGTAAATCCTTAACTTTGTCATTAGCCTTAGTTAAATCAGTATTAACTTGTAATAAATCAGTTTGGGCTTTTTCAACTTTGGCTTTCTCAGTTTTAGTTTCAAAATTGGCTTTTTCTAACTCAGTTTCTAATTTTTTGATTTGCTCTGAAATTGTCTTTAATTCTTCTTTTTTGTTTGCTAATTCGGCATCCAATTTATCTTTAGTTTTATTTGCTTCTTTTAAGTCAATTTCTATTTTATTAACTTTATCTTGTTCAATTTTTAAATTTTTTTGTCCTTGTTTGAGGTCAGCTTCTGCCTTATCTTTCGCTTCTTGTAATTCTTTTCTTAATTTTTTAATTTCTTCTGTTAAAAAGTCGATGGGTGTTTTATACATGATAGTTATTTTTTGTTTTTTAATATTTGTAAATTTTATAAAATGTTATGTTTTAATAATAATGATTTAGATCTAAGCAATATAATTTTTAACTTGTTCGATTTTTGTCTGAAATCCATCAATTGAATTTCTTCGTGCCTTTATATAACTTTGATCTTGAATAGTTTTAAATGAATTTTCACGTGAACTAATCTCTTTTTCCAATTTTTCTATATATTTTTTAAATTTTTCTTGCAAAAAAACTCCTAATTTTTCTTCATCTGATTTGTCAATTCCTTTTGGTCAAGAATCTCAAGAAATTCACTCGTTTAATTTTTCCCAAAGTTTTATATTTTCGCTTAATTTACCAGGATTAACTAAATATGGTTTTATCTTTTCTCTTAAATTTATTACTTTTTCTTCTTCTTTTCTAATCTCATCTTTTACTACTTGATCAGAAACAGCACTCGATATTTTTTGGTAATTACTAATAGATATTTCTAATTGTTTATCAAAATCTTGCAAGATATCTTTGCTTTCTTTTTTTCTTCTGATAATATCATTTCGAGATCCTCTGTTATATCCAACTTTACCTAATAAGACGGCTCCAGCAACAGCTAATCCAATAGTACCACCTACTACAAAAACTGGCGAAGCAATAATAGGCGCAAGCGGAATTAGAAAAGGTAAAGAAACATGTGAAATTCACAAAAGCCAGCAAACTAGATGGGTACCGCCAGCAATTAAACCAGCTCCAGAAATACTTGCCGAAGCAGTTCCGATAATCTTTGATCTATTTTCTTTAATCACTTCACCAAATTCTTTCACTTTATTTTTAACTTTATCGACTAAACCAACTTTTTTCTCTCTGGTTTGATTTTTTAAATTGTCTCCTGGCTTACCAAAAGTTCTTTTCATTTTTTCTTTGATAGATGACATTTGTATATTTTAATTATATTATTTTTTATTTTTAATGAGAATTTATAAATGCTTTCTATGGATTTTGCTTATTGCTTATCTTATATAAGAGCAAAAAAAAATTGGGTTTTTTAAATCTTTTCCACTTATAAACATTTTTATTTTTAGTTTCTTTAAAGTCTAACTATAAAGACTAATTTTTACTATTTTAAGCCAATAGCACGGCATCTAGTTTATAGTTCTAGACAAACTTTAAATTTAATTTGTTATTTTATAATAGGGAGTGATCTATTCACTCCCTTTATTATTTTGTCCCTTACGGAACTTTTGCCTATAAGGATGGGCAATAATTGTTTTTGCGTTTTATGAGAAATTTTAACTTAAAAGGCGCTCCATAGAACGACCAAAAAACCTAATAATTCCACCAGTGGCAATCAAAAATAACCCACCTCCTACGACTCACACTTCACCACCTTGTGAAAAACTACTTCTGCGTAATTCTTGGGCTCGTTGATTAGCAAAACCTACCTCTTCATTAGTTAATGTTTCAGTTCCTTCACCTAAATAATAAGTTTCTTCTTGACCATTATTGCTTGTAACTGTTAATTCATTTCTATTGAAGTCTTGTCAATTATCAACAGTTCTCAATAACTTTGGAGTATTATCTTGTTGTTGAGTTTGTGGATAGAAATGAAAACTATCATGTTTATTCGCAACTTGATTAGCAATCTGATTAATGATTTTTTCACCTCCCTCAACATTAGTACCAAATCCGCTTTCAATATCTACTTCTCTTCAATTTTTGCCTTTTAAAGCTTTTTCAATTTCCTTTTCATCTCTCATTGGAGCTTGAATATTGGCAAATAAACTACTCATTTGTTTATAATATTCCGGAGAACCAATTTCAACATCTCTTTTTCTATTTTCGGCATCTTTTAAAAGTTTTCCTCCGCGTCCTTCCAAAATTTCATTAAGTCCAAACAAATATTGCTTTAATTCTTCGGGACAATTATTAGCATCAATTCCGACAGCACTAATTCACTTGTAAAATTCTTGTTTTATTCATTCGCGTAAAGGCTCCTCTTCTACACTTGATTCAAGTAAAAATAACTGAGTCGAAAGACTCTCTTTCAATTTTTGAGGATTTTGATAAATATCTGTTCTTTTAATATCATTATCTCTAATTTGTTTCCTATTTTTTCAATCGGGAAACTCATTTCTATAAACCACCTCAATGTATTTCTCTAATCATCTTATTGAATTTAAGAAAATGTCGTAAGTCAATTTTTTATCATGAGCAGTTATTTGTTTTTGTTGTTTAATTTGTTGTCTTTCCATAATTTTCTATATTTTATTTTTTAATTGTTATTAAATTTTTCAGGATGGGAACCTACATACGCAGCTAAATCAGTAACTACTTGACTGCAATTTTCCATATTGAGTGCAATACCCATAGCCTTGTTAAAGGCTTTACGATTTATCGACTGATAAGTTCCTCAATGTTTAGAGCATTGGAAAACTCAGTTCGACATATGACGATCAATACCACAACTTTTGCATCTTATATAAGCTTTATTTGATATTTGCGTATTACTACTTCTACATCCATCATTATCATGACATCATTTGCTAACATGTCTACTATCACATGAAAAACAAGCTACTTCTAAATCCACATAATCCTCAGACTTGCTACAAACATAACAATAAACTTGTAAATTATTTTCAAATTTAGCATTGGGGTCTAGTAAAGCATTTTTAAATTTTTCCGATAGACCACTTTTTTTAATCTTTTCTACACTAGGTAGTTTAATATTTTCTTTTAATTCATACACCTCTTGAATAGGTGCTAGGTTTGTATTATTTTTCATATTAGTTTTTTTTAATTATTTTTTAATGAATATTTTGACTAATTTTAAACTAAGAAATTTTAATTTCTCAGAAAACTATTACTAGTTTTTGCCAGCATTAACCTACTGTTTTAGTTTTTTAATTTACCAGGTTTAGCCTAGCAATTGCTGATATAATTTTTTGCCACTAGGGCGTGACTGGGTGGGCTCAGAGATAAAGAGTTCTTTTTATTGCTTTTGTCATAACTTTTTTTATGGTTTCTTATTTGGATCAACTTGAATGACAGCTATCTGCTCCTCTATTTTCTCTGCTTTTTCAAGGTTAGTAGGTTTAACTGGTTGATTTCTTCACTTTTCTAATACATTTTCAACTTCTCCCTTAAGTTTTTTCGGCATAATAGCAGGATTATAAATAACTCCAATTTCAGAATCATTTCCTTGACCGCTTTCTTTTTTTGGCTTAATACGAATTGATATTCCTCGTGGATATTGCTCTTCATTTAATTTAAATCAGCGTGCTTTTTTTTCTTGTTCAGTTCCTTCATTCATCGATTCATTGTGTAAATCGCCAAGTTTTTGCCAAATATAGTTTCATTCTTTAACAATATTTCCTTCTTCTTGTGAGGAAAAAGTCTTCTTTACAGTTATTGCATCTTTAGTTTTCTCTTCATTTCAAGTAGTAATATTATGTTCTGGAAAATAAATTCAACTTGTATTGGAGTCAAATTTAGAAGATTGGGGATTATATAAATCTTCTAATTCTTTTACTAATTCTTCTGGTAAGTTATTTTTTACATAATTCAAACTAGAAATTTCCCCTTCTCCTTTTAAAAAACCTTTTCAAAAATAAGGACTATGCTGTTGATAATTATAAAGACCTTGCTTAAAAGCAACTTTTAAGGCAATTGAAAGATGGCATATTTCATGAGCTATAGTATCCATAATTTTAACCTTTGGATAGTTAACTCCAAAATGAAATTTTCAACCTTTTTCTATTTTTTGATTATCAGTTCTTACCACATAAGCTGGCGTTCTATCATTCAAACCAAAAGGAGAATCATTAGCTGTTCGAGCAGGTAAAATATGAACCGGATAACTATTTAACTTTTCTTTCGCATATTTATTAACTATTTTTCTTAAAATTCAAATTAATTCTTCCCACTCGGGATTTATTTTTTCAATAATGTTAAGATGCTGGGGCTGTTTTAATTCTTCTATTCTTTTCAATATTCCCTGAACAATTTCATCTTTTGTTCATTTTTCAATTTTTTCTGAATAATTTTTACCATCATAATTATCTAGTTCTTTTGATATAATATCATTAGGATATAGATATTTAATTTCTTTAGATATTTTTAGTAAATCTGATAATCCAACAGGAGTGAAATCAGTACCCTCAAAACTTAAATGTCGTAATTTTTTACCTGCCAACATTTTTAAACTTAATCTAGTTTTTTTCTTATTGTTGTCATCAACTAAAATAGCATTACTCAATACTAAATATTCTAAATTGAGTTGGCTTAAAACTTCTTCTAAAAATTTAGCATTAAGTGTATTACCTGACAAATTTAATTGAGTTAAAGTATTTTTAAATGAAACTATATTTAATTTTTTTAAATCAATTTGGCTATAATCAAGCCATAAAATTTTTATTGGTAACCCTTCTTCTAAAATTAGGATTAAATCGCAATTGCAAGTAAAAAATAGAGTCTTTAAACTAGAAAATTCTTTTCCAATTTTAATTTCTCCTTTTTCTATTTCTTTATCTCCGATTTTTCCGTTTATTATTCTTATTAATTTTGATTTTTCTGGAAAATTTTCTCTTAAAATTTCTTGTGCATTATTTGTCATGATTATTTTTATTTTTAGTTTCTTTAGAGTCTATACTATAAAGACTAATTTTTGCTATTTTAAGCCAATAACACGGCATCTAGTTTATAGTACTAAATAAACTTTAAATTTAATTTGTTTTTTATAATAGGGAGTGAATAAATCACTCCCTTTATTATTTTTATCCCTAGGGACTTTTGCCTATAAGGATGGGCAATATATTATTTTTTACTTAATGTTTTTAACTTAAAGATTTACGGAAAAATCTAATGCATGCTGCCGTAACTAAGAATATTCCGCCACCAACAGCTCCTAAGGCTCACAATTCAGCATGGTTATCATTACTCCTTGCTAATTCTTGCTGTCTTTGAGCCACAAAGTTTCCTTCATTACCTCACTGATTAGGATTAACTTCTACTGGTTCATCATATAATTGTCCATCTTTGGTCTCTATTGCATCATTTCTTCCGTTATACCAATCTCCTGATAATTGTTGTGGTCTGTTTTCTAATCTCGACTTAATCTGAGCGAAAATTAGTTGACCATTTTCGGGATTGCCGGAGAATTGATTTTCGACTTGCACATCTTTGTAATTTTTTCCTTCTAATAGTCATGGTTGGTTAGTCTCTGCTTCACTAACAATATAACCGCGATTAATTAAGACTTGTAAATAAACTTTTGCTGAATCAGCCGCTAGACAAAGAGCATCTATTAGATTAATTGAATGATAGTTTAACTTTTCCGCATTAGAATTAGAAAAATAAACTTCACAACTATAACTTATTGGAACAATTTTTGCTGTTTCATCTAACTTTGGACTGCTGATAGTAATGTATTCTAAACTAGACTTCTCAGCATTGGGTTTTTTGACTAAAAAAGAGATTTTAATCATTTATTAATACTTTTTTGCTTCGTTAACTTTAAACTAGGTTAACTTACTAGGCAATTACTACTACTATTAAATTTTTAAGAATACTAGTAATTGTAGTAATTGGCTTTAAATTTGCTTACTAGTTTCCATCGTTTTATATTTACTTTTGACCATAGGTCTTTTATATAGAGTTAATCTATATTATAAGTTTATACTATTTTATTTTTTTTGTGATGTGATTTTTTCTTTTTTATTGCTAACAAACCAACCAAAAAAACCGCTGGAAGAAGTGAAATAACCAATGGAAGAAAAAAATTATCTGCTGGTTGCTCATTTTCTTTTTTTTCTAATGTTTGGACATTTTGAAATACTCAATCATTATCTTTTTGTCCTCAATCTAACTGATTATTTATTTCTGAACCATTACTAGGAATAGGAAAAATAAAAATTTCTTCTTCACTTAACACAGTTTTACTGTTACTATCATTATTACTATTATTCTTAATTTCTTCTGCCAAGTTAATTATTTTTTTCATTAATTGATTAGCTTTAATATATTCGTTTTCATGACTGAGAATTCCTACTTTAATTAAAGTTAAAATTTCTTTCAGTTCACTTATGTATGGTAAAATTTTATTGTTGTAATAGCTTGGTTCTTTTGAGTTTCAAGATTTTGCTATTATAGCAAATAATCTATTATGTTCTTCGATAACATCCTTGTTACTTTTTCTTTTATCTACTAAACTATGATAGAGACACTTGCCGTTTTTTACTGAAACTCCGGAGATTTTATTTGATAAATCATAAGGATTATCAGGATAATTATTGCAACATCCTTTTACTTGACAAGCACCAGGAATTAAATTTTTTAATTCTTCATATTGTTCCGCTGTTAAGGCACTAGGATGGATTGTTCCGCCTTTTCGATGCTCAATTTTTCTTGTTCCGGAAATATATACAACTCTCTCTCCAAGGTCTAACTCCGATCTAATATCAGGATATATTTCATTAAACATCCGAAAATCGTTTTTATCTTTAATAATTGGACTTCATCAACTTCTTGACAAAGGTCGACGCTGACCATCCTCTTGATAGTTTTGAAAACAAAGTTTTGATAAATTAAATTGATTAGGATTATTTTTGATACTTTGTTTGATAGCCTCAAAAACACTAGCAGTGTTTTCGTTAATTTCCCAAGAACCAATTGCTTGGCCATCATTAAGCACAAAAGAACTTGAAAATTCAACTTGACTTCATTCTTTCAAAGAAAAATCATTATTGATGGCTTTAATAATCCTTTGTTCTTTTTCCGTAGGAGTTTCTTCTCTTATTTCTTTTTGCAATTCTGTCGCTACTTCAATTTCAATAGTTCCGCCACTAATACTTAAAATTTTTCTATCCCCTTCTATTTTCAATGACGTGTGATAATTTGGATTAACATTAACAAATTTTAAATAAAGCAATATTGAGTCTTTTTTTATTTGCTCACGTTGACAACCATTCATATTAACTCGATTTCCAATTATTATTTCGTTAAAATCTTGATAAACATTTTCTTTTTCTTCTCCGATAATTTGGATTTTTCCGTTGACTCTCTCAATTATTGGCACAGTAATTGTCTTCTTTATAAATTGGTTAAACATGTTTCCCAATAACTCAATATGAAAACTGTTTTCTTTAAAAAAAACTTTTTTAACTTTAGACATATTATATTAAATATTTAACAATTATTTTATTAACTAGAAAAACTCATTAAAAAAACTTTTTTTATAACGTTTTTTTATTAAACCGATTCATCACTAAATCAAAATTATCACTTTCGATTCATCACAACAAACTATCTAAAATTTCCGGTATTAATTTTTCATAATTTTTTCATTCTTGAGTTGAAAATTTTTGTAATACTCATTGCTTTCACAAAAATTTTTTATCACAACCAATTCCCACCCTTAAACGCTTAATTTTTTCTGTTTGTAAAGAATTAATAATACTTTTTATTCCGTTATGTCCACCACTGGTTCCTTGTAAGCGATAACGAAAAGTTCTCAAAGGCAAATCTAAGTCATCATAAATTACTAAAATATCTTCTTGTGATACTTGAAAATAATCAACAAATTTTTTTACACATTCCCCAGAATTATTCATAAAAGTCAACGGTTGAAGTAAAATAAAATTACAATTTTTATATTTACCATGACAATATAAACCTTCCAATTTTTTTTTCGTGAAAGAAAGAGTTAACTTAGTAGCCAATGCCTCAATAATTTCAAACCCTAAGTTATGTCGAGTCTTTTGATATTCTAGACCAGGATTTCCTAAGCCAACAATAATTTTTAATTTCATAATTTATATAATCAATATTTTGTTTACTGCTTTTTTACTAATTTTCTCAGTTGGAGACCATTAGAAATTTATCCTTGAAACATTAGAATTAGCGGTTCTTCTAAATCAATTTTGTGTTTATAATTTATATAATTCTTAATTAAAAAAGATAAACGTTTTTCTATTCTACTTTTTAGTGATTTGCCCGATTCTTTTTCGCTTAATCCTGGTGTTATTTTATCTTTTCATCAATCTTTAATTTTATTTTCTAATTTTGGTAAGTTTACTTCTAAAGATACGGCTAAATTTTCAATTCTTATTTTTTTAATTTGGAAAAGTTTATCTTTTCATTGGGTAATAAGAAAAATAATTAATAATCCTGATTTTAGCAAGCTTTGTCTTTGGTTAACTAATATTTGTTCAATGTTAGTTATTTTTTTTTTAATTCGTAATGGGTAAACTTTTTCGGCAGGAAAACTTAAATATTGCTGATTATTCAAGCGAATAAAGGGTAAAGAAAAATAATTAAAATACTTACTATGTTTATAACTGTTTTGTAAACTGATAGTAACTCGTGGTTGAATTATTTCTCATAATAATTTCAAATCGTCAAGACTGGTTCCTAGTGAGAGATGATTACTACGACTTAAATCAATAACTTCTCCTCTTTGATTATATAAATAATCAACAGTACGTGCTAAACTTTCTAAACCGCCGCTCATCGGTGGTATTCCAACAACAAAAACTGGTAAGTTTAGTTTTTTTTGCAAGAAATTTTCTCAATAAAAAGGGATAGCTTTTTCAGCATTTTCCGAATTAACTACTAATAAATAAATAACTTTTTCCTCTTTGCCACTTGCTAAAACACTAGATAAAGAATTATTATCCAAAACTTTTTTTAACAGTAAATTAAAACTGTTATTTAAAACTTTTACTTTAACTTTTTGCTGTTTGGCAAATTCTAATAGTTCAAAAATATGTAATCAATCAAAATCATAAAGTAAAAAAATAAAGTCTTTAGATTGGTCAATAAATAATCGTGCTTCCCAAAAAAGAGAGTTATTGGAATTACTTCAGCAAAGGTTTTGAAAGTCAGTAATTAAATAAGTATTTGTTTTTTTATCAACTGGTGGAAAAACCAAAGAAGAAAATAAAAGCGGATTATTAGTTAAACTACTAAACATAAAGTTTCCTAGGTAATAAAAGTCAAGGTTTTCATAACTAATTTTTATTCCTAAATTACCTAATGAATAACTATTAAGAGTAAAAAAAACCAAAGAAAAACCAGTTATTTTTAACTCTTGTTCGGTTTTAACAATAAGATAATTCTTTTTTAATTTAAGAAACTGGGGGAATAAGTATTCAAGGACTAATTTGCTAGATAAACTGCCATAAAGTGGAATATCCATATTTAGTTCTTGGTAGATGTTTTCTAAAAAACCGACATTTTTTAAAGCGGTGTTGAGCACCAAAATAGCCTTAATTTTAACTTTATTTTCTTTTAAGTAATCCAATCCGAGACTTTCGGTTAGAATTTTTGAGTGGGTTTTTCCGGTTGCTAAGATAATAATACTTTCTGGATTTTCTAACGCTAGAAAGTTTCCTTCATCTTCTCATTGACCCCGAAAAAGTAAAAAGCGAATATTCATTATTTAATTTCTAAAATTTGAATTTGATACTTTCCTTGTTTACTTCCAATTTCTAAAGTATCGCCTATTTTTCGATTTAATAATAATGAACCAAATGGACTAATAAAGGAAATTTTACCTTGAAAAGGGTCAGCTTCAAACTCATTAACTAATTTAACAGTTTTTTTTCGTTTATCAGTGGTTTGGTAAGTTATTTGTTTACCAAGCTGAACAAGTGAATTATCTTTAACTTCTTTGACGATTATTGCTTTTTCTAAGTAATTTTTTAGGGAATTAATTTTACCTTGGCAATCAGCAAATTTTTCCCGCAAAAGAAGAAAAGCGGAATTTTCTGAAATATCTCCGTCCAAGCGAGCTAGTTCTAGTTGCTGAGCAATAGTTGAGCTATCACTATATAAACTAACCAATTGTTGTTGTAAATTTTTATATCCTTCTTCAGTAATTAATTTTTCTTTGTTCATGAGTTAGTAATTATTATTTAAATTATTTCACAGTATTTTTGTCATTTTTTACTTCCTAGTATTTTTAATTTATTAATAAAAAATTCTGGTAAAGCAACCGAAAAATATTTTTTTTGGTTCTGGTTATCAATGAATTCTAGGCTATAAGCATGCAAGTATTGTCCAATTTCTTTATTTTTACAAATAGAACTATAAACAGGGTCATTATAAATTGGATAGTTAATTTTTTGGCACGCTAATCTTATTTGATGAGTGCGACCAGTAAGCGGATAAATTTCTACTAGAGTAAAATTTGCCAATCTTTCTATCACTTGGAAAGTCATATTAACCAATTTTCCTTTTTGGCTATTCAATTTCATTCTGAATTGATTATTAGTAAAATCTTTTTCTATATAGAAACGAATTTCTCCACTATCGCTTGTAATATTTCCTCTTAATAAGGCTAAGTAAATTTTTTTTATTTTTCTTGTTTTAAAAAGAGCAGTTAAAAAGGCGAACATTGAAAAATTTTTCGCAACTATTAAAATTCCGGTTGTTTGTCGGTCTAAGCGATGAACTATTCCACAACGCGGTAAAGCAGAAAACAAAGAATTGTCTTTTTCTAAAATTTCTTCTAAACTATCGGAATAATCTTTATTTTTTTGCACAGCTAAATTATTAGGTTTGTTAATTACTAAAAATTCTTCATTTTGGTAAGTAGCAAGTAATTTTATATCAAAAAAATCCATATCTAAAATTTTTTAAATTTTTTTTATTTAGTCAAATTTAAAATCAAAAACCAAGTAAAAATATTTGAAAATTAATGATAATTAAAGTAATCGTTAGTGGTCAAGACATTTTTTCAATGCATCGTTGGCGGACAATTTTGGCGGAAAAAAAAAGAAAACACTAATATAGCCCTTAATTCAACGATAAGGTCTAACTTTTGATTTTTGTGGCGATTGATTTTGCTTTTTCTAAGCATGTTTAGAAAATTTAAATAATTGTAGAGTATTAACATAAATTTTATCAGTTACTTCTTCTACTTTCATTTTTTTAATTTCTGCCAATTTTTTTAAGGTATAAACTATGTTTTGTGGATAATTAATTTGTCCCCGTAAGGGAACTGGTGATAAGTAAGGAGCATCAGTTTCAATAACTATTTTTTCTAGCGGAATTTTTTCTATTACTTTTTGTCATCTTTCTTGCCATTTACCTTTTTCATAAGTAATATTACCAGCAAAAGAAATATAAAATTCTCCTAAATTAATAAATTTTTTGGCAATTTCCCAATCACCAGTGAAACAATGCAAAATACCCTTTTTTATTCCCGCTTCTTTTACTATTTCATAAGCATCAGCAAAAGCCTCCCTTATATGAAGCAAAACTGGTAAATTATATTTTTTGGCTAATTCTAATTGTTCTTTAAACCATTTTTTTTGTTTTTCTTTCTCAGTAAAAGGACGATAATAATCTAAACCGATTTCACCAAGAGCAAGAATTCGTTTATTATTGATTAATTGCTTTTCTATTCATTGTAAATTTTCAGCCGTTAAATCTTTATTACTATTAGGATGTAGTCCCAAAGCACCATACAAACTAGAAAATTGTTCTAATTGTTCAATTACTTTTTGATTACTTTCCTTATCATAACCAACATTTAAAATGTATTCAACACCATTTTTTTTGGCTTGCTGAATTATTTCTCTTGTGCTTTGAGTTTGTTCATGATATTTTTTATCGGCTAAGTGGCAATGAATATCAAAGATAGACATATTATTTTCAAACATCAGGGTCAGTTTCATCGGTTACCGGCATTAAGAAAAATTTACTTAAAAAATACCTAATGGCATAGGTTTCAGCAGCACCTTTGGCTTTAGCTGGATCAGTATTACTACCAATTGCTCAAAAATAATAAACCAACTGTTCCTCGGCATTTTCACTATTAGTTAAAATAGCTTTCTTTAAGTATCTTACTAAATATTCTTTTTCCATTTTTTCATAAACAAACTCATTTTCCACATCACTAAACGTTAAAACTAAATTTTCTTCGGTTAATAACGGTTTTAATTTTGTTAATACTTGATATTCATTAAAATATAAGTAGCGTTGAAATTTATTCTCCTCATCTTTAACTAATTCTTTAATTTTTTTTTGCACATTAAATAATTTTTGATAAATTTTATTATTCATAATACAAGACGTTAGAGATATTCATAAACTTTTTATTTATAGTATAATATTATAGTTTTACTTTTTTCTTTTTAAACTTTCATACAGTTAAAGAAATTATTAACACACCAACTAACGCTAATCCGCCAACTATTCAGGGCGTTCAGTTAGTTGGTTCTTTACTATTGCTGGGTTCACTATTTTTATCTAATTGCTCTAACTGTTTTCTTTTTTGGTCTAATTCTGCCTTTTCCTCAGCAGTTTTATTAGGTTTATTTTCTAAATTATTATCATTTTTTTGGAAGTCTTTTACTTTTTCTCAACCTATTGTTGCTCATGTTTTGGCATCAGTGTCGTTTATCTTAACTGAATTTGCGTTAACAATATCTCAAATCTTTTTTTCTTCTCCGCTTTGTGCTTTAGCAAAAAGAGAAATAGCATCCTTAGTTGCTTTGTTAGAAGTAAATCCTTGAGTATAAATTTTCTTTAAGTTAATAACTAATTCCTTAAGTTTAGTAAGTTCTCATTCGTTAATCTTCCTTGCCAAAGCAGCGGCAATAATTTTTTTATCTAATCAGCTAGGATTATTAGCAAAAACATTAGCTTTTATTTTGTCTTCAATAGTTAAATTTTGACCTATTCCTTCAACATCGTCATCATCTAAGGTTCTAAGATTAATTAGTTGTTCAGATTTTTTTATATCAAAAATCAGTTCTTGACCACCGACCATAATATATGTTTCATTTTTTTTCTCTTGGGAGAAATTTCAAGTATGACCAAAAATCATTAATCAAATTTGTTCTCTATGAAAACAAAGTTCAAAATCACGTTTATTTTCATCATATAAATCTAAAAAATATTTTTGAGTTGTTTTATCTGGAAAAAAAAAAAAGTAATTCTTTAAAACAAAAGTCTTCCAAAGGCTTACCGGTGAGTAAATTAGTTAATTGCTTTTGCGATAATGCATTATTTAAACTGGGTGGCAATAAATGAAAAAGCAAAAATTCAGTTTTAATTTCAATTTTTAATGATAAAAACTTACTATCTTCATTAATTATTTTTATCTTCTTGAAAGGAATCTTTATTAACACGGCTTTTGAAAATTTTTTCTAAATCTTAATTACAAATGATTTTAAACGAAAAACATTATCATATCTTACCGTTTTATTATATTCATAGTCTGGTAAAACAAAAATTTTATCTAGTGGTAAGTTTCTTTGTGTTTCGGTAATTATATTCGGATTGTCATCAATAAAGATATCAAAATCTGGATAACGATTTTTCAATATTTGTCATTTAAGAAAAATTGGTTCATGTGAAGAAAAAGGTGTTAAGTCTACTTTTACTTGGGGAAATTGGCCAAATATTTTTTTGGCTTTTTTGGCTTTTCTTTCATCGCCATTAGGAAAAACGTCTTGGTTATAAGCACTAAGAAAAGTTAATTCGATTAAGTTATCTTCTAATGCTAGCAGTAATTCTTTGGCAATTGTCAAAAAAGGCGCCTTATTATAAAAGTCAACATCATTCTTGATTTTTGTTAAGTTTTCATCGCGACTTACAGCATGACTACCATAACTAGAAAAAGTTATTATTCTTTTGGTTTTGGCTATTTGCTTTCAAAAGTTCCTAAAATAGTTTTTAAAAAGTTCTTGCTCTTTGTGATATTCATAATAAACTTTAGGTTCTAATGGTTGAATAACTTCATCTCAATCACAAAAAACTTTTAATTTTCGGTCTTTTTTTTGATATTCTTCTTTAATTAAATGGTGTAAAGAATCTATAAAATTATGAGTTTTATTCATATTAGTAATATATATTTTTTCTTTTAATTATCAATAATGGCAAAAATCAGCAACTAAAACATTTTTTCAATAATTATTACCATTGCTACTGTTTTTGTACTTCTTTGGGAAAAATATTTTTACTTCATTTTTGCCACAAGAATATTTAATAATTTCAAATTCCTTTCCCGCAATTATTAACTTAGTTTGCTCAGTTCGTTTGTCAGGTTGAGCTACCTGGTTATTTTTGAGAATTTTAGTTTCTTTTATTTTGTTCATGTCTATTTAGTATATAAACACCTAAAACGGATAACTTTAAATTATTTAGAAAAGAGAAAATGGCAAATATCGCCTTCTTTAAGAATATAGTAGGATCCTTCTTTTCTAATTTTTCCATTTTTTTTTAATTGTTCTTCATTAGGTAAATTTATTCAATCTTCATAACTGTATATTTCTGCTCGAATAAAACCCTTGGCAATATCAGTATGAATTAAACTAGCACCTTGGCGCGCGTTAGCTTCTTTTTCAATTAATCAACTTTTGCTTTCTTTTGGTCCAGCAGTAAAAAAAGTCTTTAATCCTAATGTTTTTTTGATTTTGTTGGTTAAAGAAACTAGGTCAAAATTTTGAAAATCTAGTTCTTTTTTTTCTTTGCTAGTAAGTTCTTGACAATCAATTTCTAATTTAACAGAAAGGGAAAAAAGAGGGATTTTCTTTATATCGGCATAATTTTTTAATTTGGTCAATTCATCTAAATTTTCTCCATTGTAATTAACTATTAAAATGGAAGGTTTGGCAGTTAGCAAATTATAAATTTTTATTTTTTGTTTTTGTTCAACACTTAATTCTAAATGCAAAAGAGGAATTTCCTTTTCTAAATTTTCTTGTAAATATTTTAATAGATTTAATTCTTCCTTTAACTCTTCATTATCCCTTTGCTTTTTTAATAAGTTTTCAACCTTTTCAATTTTTCTTTCAACCTGCTGATAATCAGCGAAAATAAGTTCCAGCTGGATAACTTCGTAATCACGTCAAGGATTAACATTTTTTTCGACATGAATAATATTATTGTCATGAAAAGCCCGAATAACATGGCAAATTATATCTACTTCCCGAATATGTGAAAGAAATTCATTGCCTAATCCTAAACCTTGAGCCGCACCTCTAACTAAGCCAGCAATGTCTACCCATTCAATAGTGCTTGGTGATATTTTTAAACTTTGCCAAGCGTTAGCCAAATTATTCAACCGCGGATCAACAAAGGTCATAACACCAACCGCCGGATCAATAGTAGCAAACGGATAGTTAGCAATTAATACATTTTTTTTAGTGATAAAATAAAAGAAACTTGATTTTCCAACGTTAGGAAATCCAACTAAACCAATTTTATAGGACATAAATTATTTTAAGAGAAACAACAATGAATAAAGACAAGACGCAAAAATATAATCTGATTATTGGTCGTCACTGTTCAATAAAAGCACCTGGTTATCTTTTAAGTGCTATTGAAGAAACAATTAGTTATCAAGCCAATGCTTTAATGATTTATTTAGGACCTCCCCAAAACAGTTTTCGTCATTCTTTAGATATTTTTAAAATTTCTGAAGTTAAAAAAGCAATTGAAAAAAATAAACTTGATATTAATAATATTGTTGTTCATGGTTCTTATTTAATCAATTTAGCTAATACAGTTAATAAAAAAGTTTTTCACTATTCAGTAGCTTTTTTGCAAAAAGAAATTGAAAGAATGGAAGAAATTGGTTTGAAAACAATGATTTTGCATCCCGGCAGTTCTTTAGGAACAAAAAATGAAACAGCTCTTTGGCAAATTGTTCACGGATTAAATGCAGTTTTAAAAAAAGAGAATAAAGTTCAAATCGCTTTAGAAACCATGGCTGGTAAAAATAATGAACTAGGCGTTGATTTCGAACAATTAAAATTTATTATTGATAATGTCAAGTTAAAAGAAAAATTGGGAGTTTGCTGGGATACTTGCCACCTTTATAGCGCTGGTTATGACATAAAAAATAATTTAGAAAAAGTGTTAATTGAATTCAATAAAATAATCGGTTTAGAAAAATTGTGAGTAATTCATTTAAACGATAGTGCTTTTCCGTTAGGAGCAAAAAAAGACCGTCATGAAAATATTGGTCATGGTAAAATTGGTTTAGAAGCTTTAAAGAAAATTGTTTGGCACCCGTGATTGGAAGGAAAAATTAAACTATTAGAAACTCCACGAAAAAATGAATATTATAAAGAAGAAATTAAAATTTTAAGTGATAATAATTTTCTAACTTAATTATTACGCACTTTTCTAAATAATGAAGCAAAAATTTTAAAACCTTATAAAAATTGCTATTAGTATAACTATTCATTTGATTTTTAACCCATCCCCATTCCAAATAAGCTTAAACAATGATAAAAGAAAATTGCAAGGCAAATAAGAATAATTATTAATAAATATCTCAATTTACCCCATTCTTTTTTCTTATGGATAAAAATAAGACTAGTTATAATTATTGCTATTGATGCTACTACTATTAAATAAAATAGTTGTTCGGCACTATGGTACGACATTTGATAAATCCTTTACATTATCCGACAATTTTCAGTCTGAATATAACTAGGAATTTCCTGTAAATACTGCCTTTCTATTTGCTCGGTTCCAAAGTCACTTTTCTTACCCAATTTGTCATTACTTTCTTTTACTTCATCTTATTAACTTAATAGTAGAACCTTTTCCGTTGTTTAGCTGGTTAAAATCATTATTATTTGCAGTATCATCCACAATCACTCCTGTGACACTCCTGCTATCGCAGCGGGAATTAAAGATAAACCGAAAGTAAAAGGAGCCAAACCAATTCCTATTCCAGTTGCTGCTACACCAGCACCAATTGTCGCTCCCCTACCTAATGCTTCGGTATTTTGTGCTAGATGACCTTTTTCTGCTATTTCTTGTGAGTAGTTAATCCCTAATATCGCCATATTAGCGAAGTGTTCACAATTATTAGTAATCATAGATTAATTTAAGTGTTTTTATTAATTTTTTAACCATTTTACTTTTTGTCTATATGTCAAAACAATTATGGTAAACAATAATAACAAAACTACTCAAGAAGTAGTCAAAGAAATTAAGCAAATATTAAAAGACCTTTACGAGGAAACGCCAAATAATACAACGGCAGAAAAAAATAGAAGAATTGAACTATTACAAAAGATAAATAATCTCAGTTTAACGCAAATAGAAAACTTAGCTGATTTAACTTTGCAAGAAAAGGGTGTTTTGCTAACTAAAAATAGTGAACTAACTACTAAAAATACTGATTTAGAACAGCAATTACAAGATAAAGATAAAGAAATTAGTGCTAAGCTTACTAAGGAACTAATAGAAAAGTTAGGAATTATTGCTAATAAAAACTTAGAACTAAAGCGTATTTCAAAAAAAGATGCTGATGGTAAAGAACTAAAAGATAAAGATGGCAATATTGTTTATGAAGAAGTAGTAGATTTATCTGAGTTAAAAACAGCCTTAGCCGAAGAAATTAAAAAAACCAAAACCGAAGCGACTGATTTAACGGCAACTAATCAGCAATTAAAAGAGGTAAAAGAAAAGTTAGAAAAAATTGAAAAAAACAGTTTTTATTTAGGCATTGGTGCAGTAGTTAATGTTGGTTTGATTTTGGTTGGTATTGGCTACTTAGCTATTAAGAAACAGTTTAGTCAGGATGAATAAAAGACCATGGATAGATTACAAGAATTATTAAACCAAATAACTAGCACTTTACAGCAAAATAATACTGGTCTAACTAGTGAGGATAACCGTTTACAAGATTTATCCCAAAGGTGTCAAAATATTTCCCATTCGCTTACTCAAATTGATAATACTTTTGAGCAGTTAAAAAAATTAAGCACTGGCATCGAAGTAGCACCAGAAGACCTACAAAGAAGTTTACGCCAATTAAACTTACCGGAAATAAACGGGAAAAGTTTAAAAAGCAAGTTAGAGGAAATTTTCCAGTTAGCAACTGATGGTAATGAAGAATTAACCAATAAGATTAAAGAGACGGAAACCGAATTAGAACAAATTTTAATTAGCTTACAGAACCAGCAAACTTTAATTACTAACTACCAAGACCAAATTACTACTTTGGAAAGCCAAATTAAAGGCAATGAAAATCAGGCGAAAGGTTTAGAAGCAAAAGCGGTAATTATTGGTCTAGGTGTTGGCGGTGGAACAGCAGGCTTAATTTTAATTCTCGCTAAATTTTACCGCAAATTTAAGCCAAGAAACACTAATTAAGAGATAGTATGAAGAAAAGATTACAAAACAAAATCACAAAAAAATTAACTGAATTAAATGATATTTTAGAAGAAATTAGCAATAGCCAAATTGAAATAGAGGATACGGAAATGTGAGATGCTGATTATTATTATGATTTAGCTGAACAATTAAAAGCTGCTTTGGCTTTATTAGAAGATAAAAAGCTTTGTCACCAACTAGATGAATTTGGCAATCCTTTAATTGAAGCAGGAATTTGTTCTTTATTGGATAAATACACTAGCGAAGAAGAAGAGGAGAATGACTAAAACTCGTAATGATTATGTTTATCAGTTAATCGGTAAAATTCTCAGTAAAGTAAAAAGAAAGTCCAAAAAATATCCAGAAACTTACTATTATCAGCTAAATACTTCCGTTGAAAATAAAGAAGTAAAAAAAATTTTTGCTTTTCTTCCTAGACTAGAAAATGAAGTTATTTGAAAAGTCATTGAAAACAGCGATTATTTAGATAAAAAATATCTTTTTTACTGTAAGAACCATCAGGGGTATTATGGCTTAATAGACTGAGAGGAATTACCTAGTTCTTTCACTGAAAAAGCAAAAGAATTAGCAAGAAATTAACCACAAATATGAATTTTTGAATTGAACTAAAAGAAACTAGCCAAGGACACCAAGTCCTTTCGGCAACTATAAAAGGAGAACATTATACTGGTTTTCTGACAACCAAAACAAGCAAAAGAGATGATGGTAGTACTTTTACGGCTACTACTGCTCTAATGAAAACTTGTGTTTGAGATAAATGCCAGTTATGCCATAACTTTCAAAATTGAAAGGAGAATTTCTAAGGGAATATTTATATTTCCTAATGAAACATTTTACATTTACATCTTAACCTATTATGAAAAAAAATCAAACTAAATACTTAGAAAAAATTCTCAAAAAAGAATGCCCTTACTGTGGCATTATCTATCAATTAAAAATTGAAGAAACTCACCTTAAAAAACTGAATATTAATTGTGTTCGCTGGTGTGAAAAAGATTGAGAAAAGGCCAAACAAGAACACTATTCCGGAGAAATCATGGCTAACCTAGCTGAACAAGAAAAAGAAGACCAAAATGAATAACTTTACAATCTGAGTAATTGCTATCTTTGCTAGTATATTTTTACTAGTATTTTTAGTAGCCTTTTCTCCTTCCAATACTATCTGTCCCCAGTGTAAAAAGCGTAAGCAATTTAATGATTTTGGCTGGAAAATGCCTTGTAATCAGTGTTAAACTGACTATTTTTAATAAATATGGAAAATAATAAAAATCTAATCAATTACCTTAATCACTTAAAAAGAAAAGATTTAGCTGCTAACACCATCAGAAATTATAAATACGTGGTAAAAAAATATTTAGCTGAAAATAAATCTCTTACTACAGCTAATGTTAAAGTTTACGTGCAACAATCTTTAAAAAAACTTGCTCCCGCTACTTGCCAAGAGAATTTAAATATTTTATTTTTATATGCTAATTACTGTCAGCAAAAGTTTAAGAAAGAAGTAATAACCCGCATTATTCCCAAATTTCAGCAAAGGTTTTTCCCAACTATTAGTTTGGAAGAATTAGCTCAATTAAAACAAGCACGTTTCGAAAGAAGTGAAAAGATTTGACAGAGAAATAATTTAATTTTAGATATGTTCTTTTATACTGGTTTGCGAGTATCAGAACTAACTAACTTACGCCATAGTGATTATATTAATGGCATGTTAAAAATTCTCGGTAAAGGTAATAAATATCGTTGAATTTTTGTGCCCGATTGATTAGGAGAAAAATTTAATGCCACTAGCACTGATTATCTGTTTACTAACCAATTAAGAACGAAAATTTGACGGCATTACATTACAGAAATTATTCACCAAAGAACTATTTTAGCGGGGATTAAAAAAAACCTTACTGCTCATTCATTCCGAAGAAGTTTTGCCACTTTATTGAATAATAATGGAGCACGATTGACTACTATTCAAAAATTACTGGGTCATGCGCGCTTAGAAACAACCGCTAATTACATTCACAATGATTATGAGACCCTTTATGCTGATTACAGCAAATTATGAAACCCAGCCCCTAACTTTTAACCCTTATGAAGAAAGAGAAAGAATTTTTATTAATAATTGACCAACACCCAGTAAGATTAACGCTAGTAAAAAGAACTGGTTATTGCCTAACTTGCCAACTAGAAACGGAAATTTGCCTAGTTGCTCACCGGTTAGAAGAATGAATTAGCGAAAAACAATATTGCCGAGTTTGTGCCATTAACAGCCTTAATTTACTAGAAAATGGCGATTATCAGTTAGCCAATAAGCAAAAAATAATCCAAAAAATACGTGAAGAAATTAATAGTTATGAAAACTAAGAAAGAAATAAAAATTACAAAACAAGATTTTGATTGCCTTTATGATTTAGCCGACCGATTACATGAAATGATTGCCCGGGATTATTTTTATTGTTTCGACCGAAAGGAAGCTGAACAAGTTGCTGAAAGATTATTAAAAGAATTAGAAAAAAACCAAGCAGAAAAATTTGTTACTACCCCTAAATACAAAGAGTGAAAGAAAAAATGAAGCAAGCAATTAAAAGAGGATTTTAAAGATTATAAATGTTCTGCTTGTAATTATCTAATACCACAAATTTGAAGCCATAAAAACGGAGATTGTCTAGATTGCCAAGCAAACTACCCCAAAGGATTTTAATCATGTATAACCTTAAATTAAACAATTTTCATTTAAACCCTAAGAACTCTACTATTTATACACCAAAGGAAGTTAGTGAATTTCTGTTTAACCTACTAAAAGATAAAATCAGCAAAGAGGGTTTTATTTTAGACCCTTGCTTTGGCAGAGGCAGTTTATTAATACCATGAACACCTACTTATCCTACTTTTGGAATTGATAATGACCCCCAAGCATTTGAAGTAGAGAGCTATGGAAGTTTAGAAACTGATTTTTTACAACTAACTAGGCCTTTTACTAGTGAACAAGGAAAAGATGATGGCGATAAAGCAAATCTTAACTGATTGAACAACAATAATCCAGCCTTAATTCTTTGTAATCCTCCTTTTAATGGTTATAAAAGAAAATTAGCCTGTGAAGTATGATTAGATAAAATAATTGAACTATTTGGCAAAGAAGTGCCAATGGTTCTCTTTGTTCCTATGGGCTTTCGCTTAAATAGCAAGAGCAACGGGAAAAGATGAAGCAAATTTAATAACAATCATTATCCCCCAATTAGCAGTATTATTTCTTTACCACTAGATATTTTTACTAATGTGGAATTCCACACTGAAATTTTAATTTTTAACATTAAAGACTTACAAGAACCTTGAAAATGTTCTCGAGGAAGTAAAATTACTTCCTTACAACCTCATTATTTTTTTAAACATTATGAATAACACTAAGCTAAAAAAAGAAAAAGAAATTTTAAGTCAAATCTCTACCCAAGAACTAGTAAAAGAACTATTGGAAAGAGATTTACTGCAAATCAAGAAAAACGAGAAAGGAAATATTGAGGGCTATTATTTAGCAAAAAAACTAATCACTTATTATGATAAACTTTTAGTAAAAGAATTTAAATTAACTGATGCTTTTTCCCAAATTAAGAATTTCCTTGATTCTGGCGAAAACAACCCTAAAAGTTAACTTCTCCGCCAAGACCAAAAAATATGCTTCTGAAGTGGCTAAACCACCAAAGAAGCGAGGACCATATTACGAAAGATAAGTAATAAATCAGAAGCCCTTTTCGCAAGAACAAGGGAGAGGCTTAGTAGTTAAAAAACTATTGAGTGGGCTAAATGAAAAACAAGCCCTAGACAGCTTACCAAGTAGCTGCGATAATCTTGGTTCAGTAAGCAAGTAGTTTTCTCGTGTTCTACTTGAAAAAGAAAAAAACCAATTTTTAAGAGGAAGGGGATTTTTTTTATCCTCTTATAATATTTTTACTTAATGAATAAGAGTAGGATTATTATTTTCCTTCTTTAGATAATAATTAAGAGAGGCATCAGTATACCACTAAAACATTATGAATTTAACTAAAACAGAAAATAAATATTTAAAAATTTTAAACAAAAAACATATTCTGCTCCCAACCAAGCATAAAAAGCCGTTAGTAAAAGGCTGAAATAACTATTACCAAGAAAAAAGAACTATTGAACAGTTATTAACTTTAAACAGCGAATATTCTTTGCGCACTGGCATAAAAGTAACTAATGATTATTATTTTGTCGCTCTTGACTTAGATGACGAATGAGCCCAAGAAAGAATTAAAGATACTCGCTATATTCTAACCAACAAAGGAATTCACCGTTATTTTTTAATTAAAGAATTACCAAAAAGTTGTTTTTTATTAAATAAGTATGGTCGAATAATTGGCGAATTACACAGCAAAGGGCGATTTGTAGTCGGTATTGGTAGTATTCATCAGTTAGGAACTAGGTATAGTTTAAAAGGAAGGGTTAATTTGCCATGAAGTTTAAAATTTGAAAAACTAACTGAGTTACAAGAATATTTAGCCGAAAGAAATATTTTTTCTGCTGGCTGAGGAAAAACTGGAACTGAAAATTTTCGTAGTTTAGAAGCATACAAGCCAAAAAAGTTAAAGCAAAAACTAACTAAACAGCAAGTTTATTACCAAAAAAAAGCTCAGTTAGAAAAGTCAGTGAATCAGCAAAAATCTAACATTTGCTATCTCTGTTTAGTCAGTTTTAAGAAAAAAAGCACAATAATAAAATCACATTTATCAGGAAAACAGCATCGAGAAAATTGAAAAACTTACCAAAATGAAAAAGTTTTGTCCAAAAATCTTTATTAATTTTTTTTAGTATACCATGTGGTATACTAGTTGGTATACTAAAATTTGCTTAACACTTACAAGAAGAACGGTTGTAAAATAACACTATAGCACTGATAAAATCCTGGAAATCAGAAATAATTAGAAAAAATGTTAAAAAAGACGAAAAAACCTTTAAAAACAGTTACCCCCATTAGCCAAAAAGCCTTAAAAGAAGCCTACCAACTAGTAATTGCTAATTTATTTACTTCACTAGTAAAAATGAAAACTAATCAGTCCATTAGATTAAATGGAATTGGCACTTTTATTAAAAAGTCCCAAGAACTAACCAGTGGCTTAGATGGTAACACCTATCGCTACTGAAAAATAGCTTTTCGCACTAGCCAAACACTGAAAAGAGCCTTAGATAAATAATTATGGACTTGCACTGAGATAAACGCTATTTATTACTAATAATGGCTGTTATTTGCTTAGCCCTGTACTTTTATGGCGCTGCTTTACCGGAAGTAAAAATTTTACGCCCCTTAGGCTATTTATGCTTAGGATTAGCTGGCATGCTTAATTTAATTACTAACTAATTCTATGCTCCAATACCTAAAAAAAGAACATTTACTAATATTAGTAGCAGTTTTATGCTTACTAATTTACTATTACCGAGATAAATTAAACGCTAAAAAAACTACTGAATATTTACCACTAATTGGCGGTTTAGCCTTTGGCTTAAACACGCTCATTACTATCGCAAAAAACTAACACACCATGGCCAAAATCCTAAATAACACCCAAAATTTCGAAAGCACTCAAACTGAGCAAATGAATAATAATCCCCAGCAAATTGCTAATAAAGGCTTGTTTTCTTTACCACCAGCCATTAATCAGATGTTGCCTTTTGTCCCATTATTAATCGAACAATTTACTGGGCAAAAGATACCACAAATGACCGGCACAGTAGCAGAAATCCAAGTTGCTATTCAGCAAATTCAAGCTACTTTAAGCCAAGTCATTAATGGTCAACAACAAATTTTTAACTGCTTAACTAACTTAGAAACTAACGCTAATAACCAATTGCTTAGCCTTGATAGAAGATTAGAAAATATTCAATCACTCCGTTTAACGCATGAAAAGGAGCGGAAACAGATTGAATATAATCCTAGTAAAAGCCTCGAACGAGAAGAATATTAAACACTTATGAACTTACTTGGAATTGATCTGAAACCCATCACTAACAAAATTAACGAATTTAGCACTCAACAAGCCCAAATCATTGCCTTGTTAGAGCAAATCAAACAAATATTACAAATTGCCTTGATAAAGAAAATAAATACACTCAAAGAAATTAAAGAAAAATAAATATGCCAATCATCCAAAAAAATTCTGAAAGGTTAACCCCCTCAAACTCAGGACAAAGAATTATCCAAGCCCAACGTGGTGAAATAATTTACCGGGAAGATATTCGCATTACCGCTGCTTATTTACTAGTTGGCTTAACGGTAATTACTATCACTGCTGGTTTAGGTTATCTTTTTATCCAACAATTACGAAAATAATATGCCAATTAACCAAATTCAAACCCAAAAAACAGATTGAAAATCTTGAATTGACTCACGATTTACTCATGTTGTCATCGGAATAAGCCTAGCTTTTGCAGTCTACAAAATGGAAATTATCCCAAAAGTTATGGATAAATTCTGAAAAAAAGCTGAATAAAATTTATGACTGAGCCAACTATCTTGCTGTGAGAAGATAAAAAATTGCCCCAAGCTTTTAATTTAAAAATTGACCAGCAGCGTTACTTAGGCTTAGTTCGCACTGACCGAACTGGGCAAAGCTATTGAAAATTTAAAAAGTTTTCTGCTCAACCGTTGCCTAATAGTTCTGAGCCAAATTCCGGTGCCAGCCAATTAACCGAAACTAGCCAAATTGCCGAGAAACAGCCTAGTTCTAATGAACAATTAGACCTTCTGACTAAATTTCAGCAACGCCAAAGTAAAACGGAACAAATAAATACTAACTAACCATGGCTTTTACTAACTGACTACCAGATTTTAAAGGGGCTTTAATTGGCTTTTATGATGAACGCTTAAAAGAAACTATTGAAAGCAAAAGCACGGAATATAAAACTTTGCTAGAAGAAAATATTGCCCATGGCAAAAAAACGCAAAAAGCAATAGTAGCAATTGCGTTCGGTATCTTTATTTTACTAGCCATTGCCTATTTCTGAAAAGATTAGCAATTTACCTAAACTAGCCTAGAAATTAGAAAAAAACCCCACTAATTAAAAAATGAATCAAAACCAACTTACTGCTAACCAAAGAATGAAATATATCGCCGTTGGTATTTTACTACTTACTGTCGGTATTTATACTTGAAAATTTTGGAAAAAACCCGAAACTAAACTAACAGTCTAACTGTCTACTAACAGTTTAAACTGTCTAAATTAATTACCACGCTTTGGCGTAAAATATGGCTAAGCTCTTGCTAGAAAAGTTTATTTTATTACCTAGTTCATGCTTAGCCTCCAAGTTTACCTAATAGCGTTTTACCGCCTAGCAACTAGCAAAAGCTCGCTTTAAGCTTATTAAAGCCAAGGAATATTTTATTATTTCTCATTAACCAAACCAAAAACCAAAAAAAAATATGTTAAATTTAAAAGAAAAAATCAATTGAACCCACGTTATTATTGCTGTTGCCTTAGGAGTTACTGCTTTCTGAGCTTACCAAAAATATAGTAAAAAAAATGCTTAAAAAACCCATAGCACTAATTTAGCCACTCAGATTAAGAATTAAACCTTATGCCAAAAATTATTAAAAAACAAACAAAAAATAACCTTACGCCCGAAGAATTAGTTGAACAACACTGAGAACAAGCCGAAGAGAAGAGTAAAGAACTAATTGACCAATTATTAGACCGTAATTTACCAGTAAACTGACGCCCACAAGACTTAGACTTAGAAAAAAGTCAAAGTTGAAGAATGATGGCTCGGGATAGTTATCAAGGAGTTCCTGCTTATTATCAAGATATTATATATGATGAAGAAGGGGAAGTGAGAAAAGAAGTATTAGCCGACTTACCCAGCACTGAATATTTAGCGGAACAAATTACTTACCATTATATTTTAACCCTAGTGGAAAGAATGCTAACTGATTTAGCCGAATTTGATTGCCATGACCCTAGCTATTTTGAAAACCTAAACATTTAAAAAAATATGAAAATTACCAAAAGAAAACCTATTACGAAAAAAAAGAAATCAGTAGCGCTCGCTACAGTAAAAAAGACTAAAAACACCCCAGCTTACTATCGCTGTTTAGCCACCAAAGCCTCGCAAGGTTACTTAAAAGGAAAAGTAGGTAAAATGTGTCATGAATGTAAAGAACAAAGTTCAGTTTTAACTACGCAAAGAAACCAAGAAATTAAAAAACTAGGTTCAGCCTATAAACAGATTGGGGTTAGCATTACCAAATTATTAGCTAACTAGTATGGCAAACAGTTATCCTTTTGATTATGGAACAATTGGCCTTTTTGCTATTGCTGGTCTACTAGGCTATGCTGTTTTTCATGGTCATAGATTAGGCAAAGATTGCTTTCTTTGTCAGTGACGGGGAGTAGTCTTTTTCACTAGTTCGTTAGCCATTGGAATGCTAGTTGCCTGAGATAATAACCCAACTTTTACTGATTTTATCTACAGTGATAGCGATACTGAATAAATTATGGATTGCTGTCATATCGCCTTAACTTTAGCAGTTACTAACTTACTTTCCTTGGCTATTTATGCTGGTTATACTATTAATCTAAAAGCTCGCACTTTACAGTTAGAGAAAAAGAATGGCGCTGAGCAAGCACAGTTAGACCAACTAAGCAAAGAACTAGAATTATTAAAAAAACCGAAACGAAAATATGAACGAAAACTGAAGAACCCACGGTAATCCTTTTTTGGATTTTACGAAAAAGCTAACTAAAGAATGAAAAGACCACGGTTTTACTAAAGATCAAACCCAAACCTGATTAGGCATTGGTCTAAATGCTTCTGATGCTTTTTATGCTAGCTGACTAAGAGACCAAAAGAAAACTGACAGTGAGTGAGTATTAAACTATGGTGATGATAATGCCTTACGCAAAGAATATAAAAACTGACAATTACAAGAATTAGCCAATTTAAATCCACCCACTAACTTACCAAAACCACCTTTTTTTACTACTACTAAACTGCTAATTATTGCTAGTTTAACCCTACTAACTATTTACTTACTTACTAACTAAAATATGACTTTTACTACCGAAGAAATAACTAACTATTTGACTGATTTTTCGCAACAAAACGATAAATTACTAAAATTACAACACCAATTAACCATTGCTCAGCAAAAGTTAACTACTGGTGATTGAGCAGAATGAGAAACCGAAGCTGGCTTAAAAGAGCATATTGAACAATTAATTGCTGAAATTTTAAAAGATGGTAAAAGTGAATATACCATTAAAAAAGCTGCATGATCAAAAAAAATTAAATATTTAGAAACGGAACAAGATAGATTAAACAAACTATTAACCAGTTATCGCCGAATAAAGCAAGATTTAGAAACTAAAGTAGGCAATTTAAAGTCTCAATTACAAGATGAAGGAAAATTATTAACTAAGTGAAAAACTGAACACACAAAATTTTATGATGGTAAAGGCCAATCAGATGAAAAACAAATTTCAGAATTAACCGCAACTATTGATAATTTAGAAACAGAATTAGCCAAAAAGGAACTAGAAATAGCCGATTTCCAAGAACAACTAATAATTTTAAACCGAAAAAAGCCTAATACTCAACCATTCTTTACTAAGGAATTATTAATAATTGCTGGTGTAGTAATTACTGCTTACTTTTTACTGAAATAAAGCGTAAATATTATAGTCTTTATAGTTAGACTCTAAAGAAACTAAAAAAGAGTAAAAATAAGATATATAAAAGATGCTAAAAGACTTTGGCAATAAACATACCGAAAGCCTGTGAAAAAAGAAAAAATCTACTAAGTGAAAGAATATTGAAACAGTTGCTTTAAGAAAACTGAACAAATTAGATGAAACCAAAAATCTTTTTCAACTGACTTCTTTAACTGGTAATTATTTAGAAGCATTAAGAGGAAAGTGAAAAGGTTATTATAGCATTAGAATTAATAAACAATTTCGACTAGTTTTTATTTGAGAAAAAGGCAATGCTTACCAAGTAGAAATTACTGATTACCATTAAAATTATATATATGCTTATGAAAAATAAAAAAATTCCTAATATTTACCATCCTAGTAAAATTCTAAAAGAAGAGTTTTTAATTCCAGCTAAACTTACTGCTCGCCAATTAGCTAGTAATCTTAATATTTCCGAAAGAGAAATTAAAGCTGTTCTAGCTGAGAAAAAAGATTTAGATAAAGATATGGCTACCCGTTTAGCTTTATATTTTAATACTGCTCCAACTTTTTGAATAAACTTGCAAAGCAATTATAATGAACAATTAGTAGAAAAAACTTTGTATAAAAGTCTAAAAAAACAAGTTCATCCGTTAGTTCATTCTTTATAGATTGTTTTTCTTAAAAAATTTAGCCTAGTAAACACAGTCTTAGCCCTTTCCTTTTTATAGCCTAGTTTAGCCCTTTCCCTTATAACTTTGCCTTGAAATAAGAATTACATAATTCCTATTGAGGATTAAAATCCTTAAAGAAATCTATGGCCTTGTAAAAGTTCCTTTTAGGAATGCTTACGCATTTCCCTTATATTTGCCTAGAAATTAGAATATTTAGCCCTAATCCATTAATTGCCCTGATAGAGGAGAAATAATAAAAAATATGCCAAGAAAACCAAAAGTTTCCGGAAAATTTACTAGTGCCGAAGACTTAAAAAATACCTTTTTAAAAATAACTGGCCCTCGCCAAGAAGCTAAGAAAAAAGGCGATAGTGCCTTTACTAAAGATGCTACTTATTGAGATGGCGGACAATGCCAATGAGGTGGCGACCATAATTTATCCAAAGATACCCAAGCATTAGCAAACTTTTTTAATAGTGTTGCTGGTATTAATGATGAAATAGACAATATCAAACTTTCAGCTAATGAAAAAATATTTGAGACTAACAAACAACAGTTGATTAGCAAGATTAAAGATTGTATTAATAAATGCCAAGTTACCAAAGCTTATTCGGTAGCTAATGTTTGTTGTATTTGAAATGATTTCTTTGGAAATTTTTTAAAGAAGTATTTAGATGAATTTAATAAAAAACTAAAAAGGCAATTAAGTGCTGTAGAAAAATTAGAACCGAAGCACCAAAAAGAACTATTAGATTTAGAAACTCAAGCCAGTGCTGCCAAAAGAGACTATGAAGAAAATTTCCGAAAAGCTAATGACCCTAATCTTAGTGAACAAGATAAAGCCGAATTCATTGTTTTAGCCAATAAAGCAGCTAAAAAAGCCGAAGAAATTAAAAGAAAGATTAAATATAGCCCAATTGCTCAGGCTAGTAATTTCAACTTTTTAGATGATTTAAAAGTTTTGTCTGGCGGTAATGTTCCTCCTAATATTACTCCTGATAAAAAAACCCCTAGTGAAAACATTAATTTGCCTGGTGCTAACCAAATTTCAATCTTTAATACTTCAAAAGACTGATGACAAGAAAATAAACAATTACTAACCTTGGCTGGCATTGCCCTAGCACTTACCTTTTACCTTTACTCGCAAAAAGAAACCGAAGAAAACTATTATGACTACTAGGCAAGAATTAGCACAGCAACTAGCCATTGCCAAACAAAAACTAAGTAAAGAAATTGCTTTGGAAAGCTGAGAAACGGAAGACGGAATAAAAGAACACATAAAAGACTTAGAAAACCAATTAAGAAATTTAGAAAACTCACCCAAAATGGAAAATTTTAAACAAAAACTCGGTGCCAACACCGAAAAATTAGAACAGCAAGTAGGAGAATATTATTTTTCCCTAGAGCCTAACCAACGAGGCTTACTAATAATTGGTTTAGTTGCTCTGTTAGCAATTACTATTTACTGACTGACTAAAGAAGATAAAAGCAAGTTAGCCGAAAGGGAAGCGAGGAAAGAAGCATTAGCTGAAGAAAGATTGCTCAGGCAAATGGCTTTATTTAGAAAATTAAAAGAGTAGCGAATATGAAAAATTATAGCGATTACGAAAAAGAAGCTCAAGCTTACTTTGATTACTGAGATGAAAAACCTAAAGCATCACTTAATAAAGATAAAAAGAAAAAAGATAAACAAAAACAATTGCTTTTATTATTGGTGTTAGCTGGTTTACTTTATTACTTTTTAATCTATTTACCGGAAAAGGAAAAAATAGAACAGCAAAAGCAGCAAACTTCTACTGATTCCACTAAGTCTTCCGAAGAATTACAGACTGAGTTAGAAGAAGATGCCTGACAGAAAGGAAGAATTTGAGAATTACCAGCCCAAAGTTGAGCTGATAAAATAGTAAAGAGCAAAAGCAGTTCTTTATTAAGAGTCTACCAAAAGCATGCTGGTTTCTTTCCTGATGGAGATAATAATGAAAAGTTTCATTTTTCTCGAGCAGCTCGCTATAGAACTTACTTCCCACCAGCCTTACAAGAACATTATGAGAAAAGCAAAGAATTAGGAGAGGATTGTTTCTTGTTAGAAAAAGAGGAGAAACTAATTTTATCAGATGAAATCAACTCTTGACTAGAAAGATCAGTAGCAAACCCTACTCGTGGAGACTATAATAAATTAGGCAATAATGCTTTATTCTATGGTGCAACAGGAACAGGAAAAACAGCAACAATGATAAATCTTTGTGTTCGTGCTAATAAATACCCATTAGTTGCCGTTGCTGGTTCTGATTTAACTCCTACCGATACTGACCAAGATGCGGAAATACTTCCTTTACATAAATTTGCCTACACCATTAGTGAATTAGAATGAAGTTTAGTAAATGATTATGGTTTTGAACGGGAAGAAAATGGTGAAGTTCGTTATATTCTTTTTGTTGATGAAGCCAACCAAATAAGTAATAACTCCTTAATCTTTCAACCTAATGGACTTAAATTCCTAAAAGATTGCTTAGAGGGGACAGATAAGGAAGAAAGCAGTAAGAATTTATGAGTATTTGCTACCAACCACAGAGATCAAACAGAAAACGCCACTTTTCGGAAAGGAAGATTAAGTAATCCCTTAGATTTTACTTGAAATTGAAAAGTATTTAAAGATTTCTGTGACCTTAATGGAGTTGAACTACCAGAAAGATGAGAAGAAGATAATCACCTAGTACCAGAAGACGAAAAATGATTAGCTGAATTTAATATTGATGTTTTTAACCGTTATTTTTTAGGTCAAGATGATGAGGTTCCAGAAAGAAAAGCAATTTGAAATTTATTTATTAATAAAAATCCCAACGCTTGCTATATTCCCGAAAAGAAACAAAAAGAAAGCGATGAAGAGGAAAACGACAATGAAAAAGAACAAAAAGAAGTGGAAATTGAAATCGGTGAGTTTTTAGAATTCTTTTGGCATATTAAAGAAAAATATTCTACTTCTTTTGATGGAACTTATACAAATGTTCAAAAGTCAACAACGGAAAAAGTTTTAGAAATGGGTTTTAATAACTTAGTTCAGATAGTTAATAGCAAATTAGATAAAATTATTGAAGAATTAGAAAGAGATGAAACAGAAGATAATGCAATCACCAAAATAAAAGTGGAAATCGAACTATTGAAAGATGCCGTAAAAGGTTTGAAAAAATAAAGACAAACATATTTATGAACAAAGAAATACAACAAATAGAAAACAAAATAAAGCAAATACAAGAGAAAATTAATGCTCGAAAGCAACAAATAAGCACTTATGAAAGCACTTTATTAGCCTTGATAGAAGAAATCAACAACCTAAAAACCAATTATGAAAAAAACAAATAAAAATAATAGCCTAACAACAGGCTTAAACAAATAATTATGTCGTGATGAAAAGCAGTTTGCTCTGTTTGTGGTGCGGTGGCATGTGGCGTAGCTTGTGTCGCTACTGGTGGTCTAGCTGCCCCAGCTATCTTAGGTTATAGTGCTATCGCTGGTGGCTTAGGATTTTTTGTTGGTGATAAAGCCGATAAAGAACAAGCAGAAAAAGAAAAGATGTTATTACAAGACCAAAGATATAAAGACACTAAAGATGCGGAAAACAAGCAAGCCAACGAAAACAATCAAAATAAAAATCTAGTTGAAGAAATAGCTGGTAAACTTAATGGCTCAATCCCAAGAAAGCCTCATGAAACTGATGATTATCTAAAAGAACAATTAGTAATAGCCCAAAACAATATAAAAAGAGGAGAAGAAAGATTAAACCGATTAAGAAAGGATGCTGATAATTTAAGAAAAGAACTTACTGGCGGTAATTCTTTATTAAGTCTATTGGGTTTAAATAAATTATCTTTGACTGATAAAGTTATGTTGGTTGGTGGAATAGTAGTAGTTATTTGATTGCTAAAGAAATAATCTTTATTTACTTCATGATAAAATATATTAATCTCGGCTATGAAAATTTGCAAAAAATGTAGGAAAGAAATTGGTCAAAGTGAAAGTCAATTTGAACACAGACTTCGTAATGATTATGGAGGACGTTATTATGATTACTACCATTATTCTTGCTGGGATGAAAAAAAAGAAGAAGAGAAAAGAGAAGCCAAAGAACAAAAGCAAGAGGAACAGAAGAGACGAAAAGAAGCCTTGGAAGAAGAATTAAACCAAATTAATTCAGAATCATTAGCAATTACTAATCGAATGATGGCTACTTTGGGAAACCCTAGTGTAGATGATGTTAAAGAGATAAACAAATTTAAAAACAAACAAAAAAAGTTTCTAAAAAAAGTTGAAAAAGTAGACATTGACGGCAAAAAAGATTTAAAAGAAGACTTAGAAAGTTTAGATAATTTTTTAGAAGAACACGCTTCACCTCAATTACAAGACAAAGCCAGTAGCAATAGCAAACGCCAAAGAAAAGGTAAAAAGAAATGCTTCCATGAAAATATTGAAAAATATGAAGATGAATCGCGCTATTATTGCTCTTACTGCTGAGAGGATAACTCAGCCGAATTCTTACAAAAATTGGAAGCAAAAGGCTTAAAACAGGGTGAAAAAAAAGAACCATCTGATTCTAATTTACCAGTACCTAAACACCATAAACATAAAGATAATTCAGATAGTAATACAGAGAGAGAGAGAGAGAGAGAGCAAATTCAGTCAGAAATTAGGGATTTAGAGCAGAAAACTAATCGCACCCCTGAGGAAAAGGCAGAATTAGACCAAAAAAGAAAACAGTTAGAGCAATTAGATAATGATACTGATGTTCCAGCAAAAGCTAATGCTAACGAACCTTTTAATTGAACTCCCTGAATAATTGGTGGTTTAGTATTAGTTGCTGTGATAGGGATTGGCTTTTACTTAATCAGCAAAAAAGGGAAGGATAAATATGCTGTGTAGTAAATGCTTTAAAGAAATCAAGCCCGGAAAAGAAGTTCAGATTAAAGGCTCGATATTTTGTCAAGAATGTGCCAAAGAACCTTTTACTAATTGCTATAACTGTGCTAAAACTATTCACTGGACGGATAAATTTCATAAAAACTTCAGTGAAACTAGAGAAAAATGAGGTTTTTTGTGATTGTTTTCTCGTGAAAAGAAAGATGCTAAAGAATTAATCCAATGCGATGAATGTTATCAAGAATGAAGAAAGTTAAAAATTACTGGAGCAAAGTGATTAAGAGCTAAAGGAAAAATAATATTTTTTTTAATAGGAATTCTTATGGCTTCCTCTGTAGAATTATTCTTTCCTAAAATAGCTAAAAGAACTCATGACAACATATTCTTATTTATTTTTGTTTTTGTTTTATTCTATATAATACTGACTCTTTTAGAGCCTGCTCAAGAGGCCGATGCTTATGGATTTAAAGAATATAAAAAAGATAAGAAGAAAGTAACTAATCAGAACAAGAGCAAGAAATAACAATAATCTTTTCTAATGCTTTTTCTTATAAATTTGTGAGAAACTAACGCTTCTTACTAAACAGACATTACTTCTTTTTGCTTTACTTTTTAGTTAACTAGTAGAAAATATATAAACTTAAAACTTGCTATAATTTTCCTTATATTTTTTACTAAGTTAAATCCTTAGACTTCTTAAATTAAATCTTTTTGAAATTTATTTAATAAGATTTAAGAATAATTTCTAATTTCCTCCTCTGTGTATGAGTGTTTAGTTCCACAAGGAGTACAATCACTAGCTTTTCAATGGCATCGAGCACAAAGTAAGTGATCATTCCAATGAATGTCTATTGTCTCATCTATTTCCTGCTTGTCATTAACACATCTTCTTTCTTGTTTTTTATCATTAAAAAAATCGTTCATATTTATATTTTAAATCTTTTTTAGTAAACAAGTAATAAATTAAGCAAGCCTTTTAATCATTCTTCACTTTTTCCATCTCCCATAATCTCCAGCCTCTAGTTCTTTTCTCACACCAAAAAGAGTATTTTTCTGAATATATTAGATTTTTTTTGTATAATATAATAAATAAATATATAGATAGAAAGCGAAAAGAAATTAGCTGATAAACTCTCTAATTTCCAAGGTTAAAAATTAGCAAACATTTTTTGCGAAGTGCTCACAGTTTTTATTAAGCAAGTTATATTCTCCTTTACGATAATTATTTTCACTAGCCCAAGTAATTTGGCGAGCTATCTTTTTATAAATGGTCGGATATCTTTTAATAAATAATAGAGTGAAAGCAGGAAAAGAAAAAGGCTAGTAAAGAAATAGAATGGCGCTATTAAGCTATCATCTATTTGAAAAAGAAAAGAAACTATTAAATTAATAAACAAAAATCCTACTATTAATCAGCGTTTAACTTTTGTTTTCTTAACAAAAATAAGGATTAAAAGAGGTGATAGTAATAATGCCAAAATTAAGCTTATACCTGCTATTATTATGAAACCCATTGCTTACTAAAATTACTGTCTACTGTCATATAGCCTGGTTATATAGGATAACTTTTTATAAGTCCTTAATTTCAAAAAATAGCACAAACGCACCTAACAATGCAAGTATAACGCCTAAAAATAAAAACATAACTACAAACGAATGTCGCCCTTTGTCTTTTATTAGAACTTTATCTTTCATATTTAAGAATGTTTAACCTCACTTAATAGGCGGTCAAACGATAACAGGAATTCAAAAAGGAATTAAAATGTATCATCAATATCTATTCTTACCCAATAACTTATCTTTATGGATTAGTCACATAAATGTCCCAATAATCCCAATAATAATCAAAAGAGACAATAACATAATTTTACATTATTCGACAACTTTCATCATACCGAGGAATAGACTGTTCCACTCTGGCTTCTAACTGTCGGGTTTCACTGTCAGACTTCTTGCCTAGTTTATTCTTACTTTCTTGTTGTTCAGCCGTTAATTTAATAGTTGAGCCTTTACCATTATTTAGTTCAAAATCACCACGTCGGTCTTTCTCGACAGTGTCTACCACGCCAGCCACTGTGCCAGTAGCAAAAGCCGCACCCGCCACCAAAGATGCTCCGCCAGTAACGGGAGCTAAGGCAACACTAGCAATAGTTCCAAATAGGCCTAACCCTGTCCGTGCTCCTCTAACTGCTAAATGAGCACCGTTTCTAAACTTCAAATCTCCTTCTCTATTATATATTTGTTGGGAATAATTAATCCCCAGCACCGCCATATTAGCGAAATGCTCACAGTTGCGATTAGCTAAATTATAATCATCTTTACGAAAATTATTGTCCTTAGCTCAAACTAATTGTCCTATAATTTCCTTATAATCCTTAAAAGGAATAACTGGGTGATAGCGCCGAATGCTTCCTTTTTGTCCTTCTAAAAATTCACTTCAACTTGCTTTTCTCGTTATTCCGCCCTTCATAGAACTAGGTAAAGATTTTATTATATCTTCATCGCTTGGAATTAGCCCTGACTTATAATCATTAGTAAACTCAATTAACTCACCATTTCCTAAATAAACGCCAACATGATAATAGTTTTTACCCATCATTCTTTTTTCAACCCAAGCTATATCCAAAGGCTTAAATTCACTAGTAGAAGCACTGTAATCTATTTTGAAATAGGAATCGTTGACTAAATTATTAAAAGAAGTATAACTATCACAGCTAGGGTGTACCAATAAAATTGGATTACTACTACTAGTTAGCATTCCTCTTAATCACTGAACTTCCCCCTGAGCATCGGTTAAATTGCTATGCCGGTTACGAGTGTATTCTCCCCATTTACGAGAATCAACATTTATGGGAAAAAGCTCTACTTTGTAATTACCCGGTTCATAAACAAGCAAAAAGACTTCGTAATCACTTAGTTCATTTAACTCATTAATAAAAGTAGCGAGATTCTTATTTCACCAAGTAGAAAAACGGGTGACTTCGCATATCTTGCCTGCGGTTGCTGGTGCTCTTTCCCGCACTAAGCATTTTAGTCTTTCTTGTTCACTGTGATAACAGCAATAGTTTTCTCAGGAATAATTGGTGCTATTATAGCAGTTAGAAAATTTACAAATTGACATATTATTATTTGGTTTTTTTATATAGTTTTACACTATATTAATATTTATATTATACAAAAAATTTTAGAGAAAGAAAGTTTCTGTATTTGGAGTATAACTTGTCAAAATTATAGAAACTCCATAAAAAATGTTCTTATATGTTTTAATTTTTTTTAAGATAAAATGTAAATATAATCTATGTTACAAAAACATTCCGAAACAAACGAAAACGAAATTCAAGAAAAATATTTAATTGTGGTTGATTTAGATGGAACAATTTTACCAGATTTTACTAATGTTGACCAAAAAGCCGCACAAGTTTTACGTGAACTAAAAGAAAAAGGACATAAAGTGTGTATTGCTACTGGACGTAATTATCTGTCAACTTTACCTATTTATAAGGAAATTGGTCTTGATACGCTTCTTATTACCTACAACGGAGGCTATATTAATCATCCATTAAAAAAGGATATTTCAACAATAAAAATCCCGATTGCTAATTCAGTTGTTAAGGAAATATTAGCCGAAGAAATTATTAAAAAAAATTTGCTTAATTTTATGGTAGATTCAACAAATAATCAAAGCCTTTCCACTAGTGATGACATTTATTATCAAGAAATTTTTTTCAACGGCAATCCTTATATTAAAGGAGACGTATTAAAACTTTTAGGCAACAACGATGTCTTACAATTAGTACTTGAATTTAGTAATGAAGAAAGAAAAATTAATCAAATTATTTCAACGTTAAGAAAAAAATTCAAATCAAGCATTACTTTTTACTGCGGAACAAAACTAAAAGCTAAAAATCCAAAAGATAAAATTTTAGTACCTGATTCAAGCAAATTAATAATCAAAATTCGAAATTATAATGCTAATAAGGGTGAAGCAACTAAATTAGTAGCTGGCTACTATAATATTCCCCTAGCACGCACGATTGCTTTTGGTAATGATATTAATGATATTGAAATGATGAATAGGGTTGGTATTGGTGTAGCGGTTTCCAATAGCGAAAATAATTTAAAAGCTTATGTTCACGATATTACCGAGTTTGATAGTCGCAATGGCGGAGTAGCACTTTATTTGACTAAGTGATTTAAATTAAAATAATATTATGGAAAGTAAATTATGTCGCTTTTGCGAAAAAAACCATTATGGAAGTCAGCGAGTTTGCCGGAATTGTATTGAAAGATGACGACCAAAATTAAGCACCGGTTGATTAATTTTTTGGGCTTTGGTTGGTATTGTTCCAGCATTTATTTATTACTTTGTGAAAAAAAATAAGCAAGATAAATGGGACCAACAAAACTTATAAAAATTTAGTGGCTTTTACTACAAATCAAATCCCCCCAATGCTAAATTTTAGATTGTTTCCTATATGTTGATAAAAATAAATTAAATGTGAAAACCTTATCGCTTGCGAAAAACTTGGGATTTTCAAAAGATAATTGAACAAAAAAATAAAATAATAAATTACCAGTTTTTAATTTTTTACCTCCCTAATCAAATTGCTAACTGTCGCTTTGGTATTACTATTCCTAAGAAAATAGTTAAAAAGGCAGTTGAAAGAAACCTTTACAAACGGCAAATCAAAAATATGCTGATTTTGTGAATTAAAGAATCCGGTTGCTTAGAAATTGAAAACTTTCACTATGACTTAGTAATTATTATGCGCAATAGTTATACTGATAAAGATTTTCAGCACAATCAAAAAATTTTGGTTAGTTCACTTAATTATATTGTTAAAAAAGAAAAAAATCAAAACTCAAAATATGGTTAAACCAAAAAAAAAAATTATTCTTACTATCATTCAAAATATTTTTCGGATAACGGTCTTTTTGATAATTATCCATCGCTTATTTGGTTTTTCCCAATCAGCCAAATGTATTCAATACAATAAAATAATAGACGCTTCGGAAGTTGAAGAGATAAAAAAAACTGAAAAAAATATTTTAGGACAAATTAAAGATAAAGTTGGTAAAGAGACAAATAATATTGAAGAGAGCGAATTTATCACAATTGAAAGCGCTAAAAAAGAGGTTGATGACAAAGAAGAACTTTGCAAAACCAAAGAAAAAGAGTTAGAAAAGGCACAACCACCTTTAAGTAAAGAAGAAAAAACTGCTCAATTAGTTAATTTAAAAAATGATTATCAGCAAACGAAAAAAAATTATGAAACCAAATTAAATAGCCTTAGGGAAAAAGTTAAAAATAATATTCAAGAAAATTTAGAAAAAAATGGTCTTATTATTACTGAACTTGATGATAATAGCAAAGAAGGACTAGGAAAAGCAATTTGAAAAGACCCGCAAAGATATTTATTTATTACACCTTTACAAAAAGTTTTACGGACAGTGGGAATTAAAGAAGAAAAAAACCAACAGTTCTTTCTTTTAGATATGCTTTTCAAAGTATTAATAATGCGCTTATTAATTTGGTTAGTTAGCTATCCAGAAGGAGAAGATTTTTTTGGCGGTAGTAGTTTACGTGAGGCACAAGAAGCGCAATCCAATCCTTATTTGACAACGGAAGAAAAAGAAGCTATCATGCAACGGGCAACGGGTAATATTAAATATGTTTTGGCTAACTTTGGTTTTTCTTTCTTCTTTACTTTTTTTATGATTTCTCATCCATTTTTCTTTGACCAAACTAATTCAACCCATGCCCAAAAAACTGGTATTTTTCCATGAGTAATTTTTTCTTTCTTAGCCATTTGCTTTTCTCTTACTAGTTATCATTTTCTTCATCGAGAAAAAAAATTTCCTAACTGGAGCGAAGTAAAAATTTATTGAAAAAAGTCATGAATAAGTTTTTTCATTAGCACTTTATTAAGTCTAGCTTTTTTGAGTTATTTTGGTCGTACCCAAGGAAGTTATTTATATTCCATTTTTGGCGAAGTAGTCAATTTTATCATCAACATAATTCGCTTATCTTTTTTGCGTGCCAAGAAAAAACGTCTGACTTATTAAATAACACAACACTTAATAATAATTTTATAGAAATAGCGAAACATGTAAAAATTATTATAACTAACTTGTTTTGGGTTAATGATTTATTAGTAAGCAAATAAAGTTACGTAAAAATGATATTAAAAAATACGTAATTGCTCTGTTTTTTACTTTACTTATAGAAACGCCTTATATATATTAGTTAGTTACCGTAAAATACACCAAGTAAACCAAAAATAACAGTAAAAACTATTATACATATATTTCGTCTTCTAAATCGCCTATTTCAAAACGAGTTACTTTGAAAAAAGTATTGTTTAAAGTATAATAACCATAGGCAGTAATATTTTGATTTTCCGCCAGTTCTTGGATCTTTTCAATATCAGATTTTTCTCCATAATTAAAATTTTTGCTAGCAAAATCTTTTTCTCAAAAAATTAATGGGATTTCTTCCTGATTATCTTCAATTATTAAACGAGTATTAAAGTAATTATCACCTCGGCGACTAGTTTTGACAAAAGGTTTTCATTTTATTACTCCTTTTAATTGTTTTTCTTCCTGCTTATTAAAATTTGTTTCTTTCGACATATCTTATTTTATTTATTAATAATTGTTAAGTTTATTTTTGCTAACAAACCGCTACCTATTTTTAAAAAGATTTCGTGATTACCAATTTCCTTTAATGGAGAAAATTTTACTAGTTGTTCTTTATGAAAAGAAAAACCCAGTTTTTCTAGTTCGTGCAAAATTTCTTTAGAACTAATTGAGCCAAAAGTTTTATTATGCTCGTCTTTTTTTAAAGAAAAAGCAATTTTTTTTCCATGAAGTTGCTGGTAAATTTCCTGAACTTTTTTTTCTTGGATTATTTCTTCTTCTTTTTTTTTTGCTTCTGCTTTTTTTATTAATTTAAACTTATTTTCGCTATAAATTGAAACTATTTCTTGTGGCAAAGCAAAATTTCTTACAAAACCTGAACTTAATCATTCAATTCCTCCTTTTTCTCCTCAGATAGTTTTTTTTTTAAAAATGCATTTAATTTTCTTGCTCATTTTATTGATTAGTAATAGTTTTGCATAAAAAAGCCATATATTGTCCTCTTATGATTGCCTTTCTTACTAGCCGTTGGTTACGTGCTGTTAATTTATTAAAGACAGCAGAAATGATTCGACCTTGGGGGTTAATAAATTGGCGTAAGATGTCTACATTTTTATAATCAATATATTCGATACCGTGACGTAAAAAATAGTCATCGTTATAGCGATTTTTTCGTAACTTTCATCATTCGGCTGAATAACGACCGATTCCTACTTTATTATTTCGGTTAACTGTGTTCATTTTATTAAATTAATTGCCTTCCTCTTCATTTTCAGCAAAATTGATTTTTTCTACCGGTTTGCTAACTTTGTTTTTTTCGTCTTCTTTTAAAGGATTGAAAGAAGTTAAAACTATTAAAGAAATACGAGCAGACCTTCCTTCATTATTTTTATCTTTGATTTTTTTTGTTTGTAAAAATCCTTCCAATGAAACTAAATAACCTTTTTGTAATTTATTGATTACTTCTTCAGCCATTTCTCCTTGTGAACGAAAATAAAAATTACGTTGATGCCTACCATTTTCACTTGGACAATTAATTTTAAAAGAAACAATTTTTTTTTCGTTTTCACGTCCTTGAACTTCTGGTTCGGTAATTATTTCTCCCATTAGGAAAACTTCATTGGTATATTTCTCTTCTGGAATGACCAAAAATTTTAAAATTCGAGTTATGTTTTCTCTTTCTACGCTTTCTAAATAACCTTCAATTTCTATTATTTCGTTTTCTTTAACTTCGTTATAAATTTGCTCAGCGATACTACTTTCAGCTTTACAACGTAAAATAGTAGTAACATTATTAGGATTTATCACTAATAAGTTGAAATAAATAAAAGGAATATTAGATTCATTTTTGTGTTTTAATTCTTGGGGGGGGAAGTATTTTCCTATTAACTTAATTTTATTTAACATATTATTGATTACTTGTTTCAGCGATGGAAATGTTTTTTATATTTATACCTTTTTTTAACTTAACTTTTTTTTCTTTGTTTAAGTTAAGTAATAATTCACGTAAGATAAAAGGCTTTTTTAAAAGTTTTTTCAGCAAAACAATTTTTTCTTTGCTTGTTGTAAATCTTAAATTTAAGCGATTGACTTTTTCATAATCTTTGATTTTGTAAGCTAAATTAACTCCATCTTGACTATTTTTATCATCAATTTCTATTTTATTAGGAGCAATTAGTTTATTAATTTCTATTATCAACTCATCTTTCATTTTTTTACTACTTTCAGTGGTGATAAGCATTAATTCGTATGGACAATTTTCAATATCTTTTTTCATATATGTTTATTTATTTATATATTTTAGAAGAATAATTAAATAGGAATAATTTTTTTTATTTGTAAAGAGTAAAGTTTATTATTAACAACAATTGCAAGAAAGGAAAAAATCATTTCATTATGGATTACTAAAATTTTTTCATTAGTTTGATAAAAATCAAGTGGAATCGTAACTTTTAATGAAGAACGAACATCTTGTAAAGTTAGTCAAACATTTGAACTTTTTTTTTCAACTGAGACAATAATAGCATAGATGTTTAAATAAATATTTTCACTACTGGGTTGTAATATTTTATTATCAAAATTAAAAAAAATTTGGATATTTTTATCATTTTCAGTAATTTTTTTTCAACGTTTAAAATAACTAAGGTAATAACCAAATATTTCGTGTTCAGATTGATTAATTAGAATAATATTTTCTTTAGTTATTCCTTGATTTTTTACATCTAAAAGTGGAAGAGGTAAGTTAGAACCAACCAAATGAAATTTTTGCCGTAATTGAGAATAATGAAAAATTGCTAAGCAGTTTTCCATTAAATAACTTTCGTTTAGTTTTAAACTACGAAATAAACCGCCCTTTATCCAGTTTTGAAAATCCTTTAATTCAATTTCTTTTCATTGACTAGCTGTACGGATAAGAAAATTTTCTCAATTTTTATAAATTCCCTTTTGCTCTCTCTCATTGATTATTGCTTGAAAAAAATTGTTTGGAAAGTTTTTAAGGTTAGCAAATCCCATAAATAAAACATTTTTGTTTCTGCCTTTAACAGTTCAAAAAATTTCTGAATAATTAATATCAGGTTTTTCAATTTGATATCCATAAAAAAAGGCTTCTTGTAAATAAGCGAATGTTTTTTCCGAACCTTGGTTCAAAAAATGAGTAATAAGAAAAGAAAAATAGTTAGCTTTGAGATAAGCAATATAATAACATAAATAAGCATAAGCTACCGCGTGTGCTTTATTAAAAGTGTAATCTTTACTATTGCTAATTTGTTGCCATAGTTTTTCACTTTCCTCGGCAGTAATTTTTCCTTGGCTTTTTTCCAAAAATTCTTTTTTTAATTTTTCTTTTTTTTCGGTTTCGGCATGGAATAATTCTCGTCTTTTAATCTCAGCTTCGGCAAAGGAACAATTGGTACAAAAAGCTCAAATTTGACTGACTTGTTCTTCAAAAACAATAAAACCATAAGTTGATTGTAAAATTTCTTTAATTTCAGCAGAAATAAAATTATTAACATTTTTTTTGGCTTGACGCTGTTGACAAATTATTTCAGCATTAATTCGTGCACCAGGACGATTTAAAGCCAAAAAAAGAATTAAATCTGCAAAATTTTCTGCTCGAAAATTTTTTCATAAAGAGTGAGAAGAAAAAGTGTCTAGTTGAAAAATTCCGGTAAGTAAAGAATTATTTAACAAATGTCAAGTCGGCAAATCTTGTAAGTTTACCTCTTGATAAGAGGGCAAGGAAACGTTTAAAAGGCCTTGCGTTTTACTAATTAAACTCAAGCTCTCAGTCAAACTAAGAAAGTCATACTTTTTTAGACCCAAAAGTGCTAATTCTTCTTCAGAATAAAAACTCACAAGAAAGTCCTTTTCTTTTTTTAAAGGAACGCTAATTGAAAGAGTTTTTTCAGAAATGACAATACCAGCTGGATGGATACCGCTATTGAAAAATAAGTCTTGCATCTTTTCCGCTAACTTAAAAATTAAAGAAAATTTGGCATACCAACGTTGAATTTTTAAGCCCTTATTGGTCTGAAAGTTAGCCTCGTTTTTTTTGGTCAAATAATTAAGAATTTCTTTTAATTCCAAATCTCCAATAATAGTTTTTTTTTTATTATAAACTGCCGCACTTTCTTTTAAAGCATTTTTTCAACCAATTTTTTGCTTAGTAGCAATGCGAGCAATATTTTTTTCACCATATTTTTCCCGTAGGTATTTAAAAGCTTCTTCTTGCTTTTCAACATCTAGGTCAATGTCAGGTAATGAACTCCTTTTTTCATTTAAAAACCTTTCAAAAAATAATCCATATTGTAAAGGATCAACACTAGTTATTTCTAATAAATAAGCTACCAAAGAAGATACGGCGCTTCCCCGACCTGGTCCTATCACAATTTTTTGCTTGCGTAAATAACTAATTAAATCACTAAATACTAAAAAATAATCGGCGTAATTCAATTTTTCAATAATAACTAATTCTTTTTTTAAAGTTTCTTGATATTTTTCTTTACCATCTTTACCTAAGCTAAGTAATTGCTGTCAACATTTTGTTTGTAAGAGTAAAAAAGGATTTTGCTTGGTCTTTTTACTAACTGTTGGTCTCTTTGCTAAAGGTATTTTAAGTTCAATTTTTTCAAAAAAAGTTTGCAACTGGGTGGAAAGCAGTTGATAAAATACTAAATTATTAGTGCAAAGCGAAAAAAACTCAGCATTATTAAGATAATGAAAGGCATTTTGTTCCACGTCTTCATTTAAAAAATAGCGATTGAAAGAAGTATCTTTCATTAGCGTTAAAGTTTCCTCTTCTTTTGCTAACATTTTTATGGAAAAAAAAGGCAATAATAAAGGAATAATATTTTTTGCTAATTGCTCTTGTGAGCCAGAAAGAAAAAAATTGAATCCAATATAAAAATTTTGGTAATTAATATCTTTTTTTTCTGAAAAACTTGATATTCGCTGAGCAAAATAGTTAATTGCTTCTAAGTTATTTGCTTCGAAAATAATTAGGCAGTTTTTGCTTAGAGGAAAAAGTCGCTCATAAGTAAAAAAATCTTGCTCTTTACCGTAATTAAACAAATTTTGAATTACGCTTTTATAGCCAAGATTATTTTGTGGATAAATCACAACTGAATTTTTTTTTTCTTGACCTTTTTCTTTAAAAAAAGTTTTAACACCTAAAATTGGTTTAATTTTTTTTTCTTTACATAGATTATAAAAATATAAAAAATCATAAGGATAGTAATCAGCAATAGCTAAAATTTTTAAGCCTTTTTCCACTGCTCAATTGACCAATTCAGGTATTTTTATCAGCGAAAAAGAAAGATTGGAGTTGGTTTGAACATTAAGATGAATTAAATAATTTTTGTTCATTAGTAATATTATTTTTAAGTTAAAATGAAAGCAACAGAAAAATTATAGATTAATATGCTTTTTTTTCTCTATTAGCAAAGTATTTTTTGTCTATTTTTTCTCAGTCAGTTAATGAAAATTTAAAACAATGAGTAAATGCCGAAGAAAAAGGTTTTTGGTTTTTTTCATCAAGCCTACATTTAACTAAGATTTCTTTATTTTTATCTATTGTCATTAATTATTCTCCCTTTAAAAAACTAAAAATAATTTTTTTGCTTAATTTAGTTATTATTGTTCAATTTTTTCAATCCTTATTACCCTTACTTCAGTATATTTTTGTCGATGACCTTGTCCTTTTAGATTATTTCCTACTTGCCTTTTTTTAGCTTGATACCCAAGAACATAAATTTTTCTTTTTAAACCATGTTTGACTATTACAACAACAACTTTAACTTTTTCACTCTTAAAACTATTGCCATCAATATAAAATCTTGAAGCTTTGGAAAAACTAATTTCGTTTCCTGGCTTAGTATCTTTTTGATAATCAAGATAAATGATTTTATTTTCTTTTTTTAAATTGTATTGCTTACCTTTGTTTTCAAATACAGTGTACATATTACTTTTTTATATTAATATTTTCTCCTTGAAAAAAATGTTATATATTTTTACTAACTTTTTCTATGGCTAACGTTTTTTTCTTTTTTCCTTGGTAGCGGAGGTCGGGATTGAACCGACGACCTTGCGAATATGAGTCGCACGCTCTAGCCAACTGAGCTACTCCGCCTTATATATTAAATTAAAGGAAAGTTAGGCTTCATTAATACCAAAATAATAAAAATGATGTTAACTAACGAATGAAGAAAAATAGGGTAAACTAATTTTTTAGTTAATCAACAAGTTAAGATAAAAAACAAAGTTGCTGAGAAATATTGGCAAAAAAGTAAACCGAGTTTTTCATCAAGTTGATAGTGTCAAAAAATAAAGCAAAAAAACGAAACTAGACAAGAAAAAAAATTAAAACTCAAAAACTTAAAAATCAAATAGCGAAAGATATATTCTTCCACTAATGGTGCCAAAATACAAGAAATAAAAATTATACCTAACAATTGTCAAGGAGCGTTTTGTTTAATAGCGACAATAGTTTCAATTTGCTTTTCAATTTTAATTGACCTTTGGGAATAAAAAAAGATAGTTTTTATAGCAAAATGAAAAAGACCGAGTAAACTTGTAAAAGCAAGCGTTCAATAGCAAAGTTTTTGTTTTTCTTTTTTAAAAGAAAAAATAATTCCCTTTCTTTCTGTTTTTAATATTCAAATAGTAAGTTAGTAACCTTTTCAATATAGTTTCCAATAATTTCTCACATATTTTTTACATTATTACACAAGTGCTTCCGCGCACTACATTTATGCCATTGCTAGTACTAATTTTAGTTTACTTTCCACCTCTTTTAAGATTTGGTCAGAAACCTTTCCTAAATATTCCACCACGCGAATTTCTTCATCAATACTGCGAATTTGATTAAGTAAAATTTTACTCGGTTTAGTTAATCCTTTAACTTTAACCAGTAATTCAAAAAGACGAATTTTAGCAACATTACAAGAAGTTAAGGGAGCAACAATAAGATAGTCATCATATTGGTTTTGTAAATCATTACTAATTATTAAAGCGGGACGTTTTTTAGCAATTTCTTTGCCTTTACCAATTTTTTTAAAATCTATTTGGTAAATTTCGCCTCGCTGAGGAAAACCATTAGAAAGTTAGAATTACAAGCTAAAGAAAACACTGAGAATGAAAAAGTCTTAGCGCAATTACTAACGGAATTTAAAGAGTTAGCTAAGGCGTTAGAATAATAGAAAATTATGTTTCATCCTATTCCCGGTCGGCATTTAGTATTAAAAGAGTGGGAAAACTGTAAAAATAAAATTGCTAGTTTAAAGAGTAAGCATCAGGAAATGGCTAAACAAATGCAAAAAATTGAAGAATTAAAGTTTCACCTAGAATATCTAATTAGAAACAAAGAACTAGCTAAAGAAGCCTTAGAAGCCTATCAAACTTTTACTAAAGATAATTTTCCAGGTGATCTGTTTGCTGGTAATTTTCCTCGCTTTGGCCGCGGAAGAGAAGAAACTTACGAAGAGGAATGGTGAGAAAAAGAACAGATTCTAAATATGTTGAAATTATTAATAGAAAAATTATAGTCTTTCTAGTTAGACTTTAAAGAAACTAAAAATAGTGCATTAAAATGAATATATAACTATTATGAAAAAGAAGTTAATTAAAGCAGATAAAGAATTTAAAAATTATTTAGCTGAATTAGAAGACCCAAAAAACAATAAAGAAGTCAATTATGATTTGCCAAAAAACGCTACTCCTTTACAAGTAGCCAAATTTGAAATTTGTCAGGGAATATTAGCTTACCAGCAAGATAATAATCTAAGTGATAAAAAGTTAGCTGACAAAATGGGATTAAGTATTCCGGAAATGGAGGAAATATTATTTTGCCAAATTGAAAAGTTTACTTTAGATCGATTAATGACTTATGCTAACTGCTTATTTGCTCCCTCGCAAGTAAAAGTTACTATTGCTACTCCTCTATCACGCTCCAAGCAAACTATTATTCATGCCCATTAAACTAATTGATTACCAAGTAGTTAAAGGAGAAAAAAAGATGAACTTATCAATTACCGATTACTTTTAATAAACACTCTATTAAATACTTAACTATTACTGACCATCCTTGAAAAAAGAAAGGTCGAGAAATGATTACTAAAGAGTTAATAGTTAAATTATTAAAAAAGTTAAATAATCGTCGATTACGACCTACTAAATATCCTAAGCATAAAGTATTTAAATGAGAAACTACTTATCAAAATAAGCTTTATCGCCTAATCTTTTGATTTAAAAAACAAACTACTAATCATTTATGACTAAGAAATATTCATCTAATTGATTAATCCTTGTCCTGATTGAATACAGTTTTAGCCTTAGCCCTTTCCTTTTTATAGCCTAGAAATTAGAATATTTAGCCCTAACCATTAATTACCCTGAAAATAGGAACTAGACCTTTAAAAAGGTTTCTTTATTTTACACATAAAATACAAAAAATATAAAGAATAAATAATGTCAAGATATAATGCCAATACGCTCGAAAAGCAGTTTAAATCAGCTGCTGCCCTCAGAATTAGAAAACAAAAAAAAGGCGTTAGTGAATATGCCAAAGATGCTAAATACTGAGATGGTGGACAATGTCAATGAGGCGGTGGTCATAATCTATCAGAAGACTGCAAAAAAATAAGTAGAAATTTTGAAAAGATTGAAGATTTAAAAAATGCTAAAAAAGAACTAGAAAACTGTACTAGCGCTCAAGAATTTGATTCAACTAAGTCAAGGTTAGTTAGGCAAGCTGGAGAATTGGAAAAAGGATTACAATCAAAAACTAGCAATACTAGTTCTATATTTGGAGTTTGTATTATTTGACACGATTATACTAATTTTCTAGATAGCAAACTAAGACCTTTGCGTAAGGAAATAGAAAGATTAAAGCAAGAAATAAATAAAAGTCAATACAAATATTTTCAAGAATTAAAAGTTTTAAAGTTAGAACGAAAACAGATTGAGGATGGAATGAAAGAGAATGAGCGAAAAGCTATGACTGAAACTGATCCCGAACAAAAAGCTCTTCTTTTACAATTAATCGAAGAAGACGGAGAAAAGTTAAAACAAAACCTAAAAAAACAAAAAGAAGTTCCTATTGCCAATTTAAAATTTGAGTCTGATAAATATGTCTCGGATTTAATAGAAGCTATGAAAAAAGCTATTGAAAGAGGAAATGATAATAATTACGATTCAGATGATGACAATAATATTCCCAAAGACCCACAAAAGAAAAAAAAGCCAAAATCTGACGAAGGAAGCACACAATTTCCTAATGGTTCAGCCGAACCAGAAAGTTTTTTCGAACAGTATAAAACCCAAATATTTATTGGTTTAGCCTTAGCACTTACCTTTTACCTTTATTCCCAAAAAGAAACTAATCAATTAACTCATGAAGATTATAAGCAAATAAAAAAATTACAAAAACAAGTTAATGCTTTAGTCAAAAAGATAAAAAATGACCCAATTTTAAAATCATTTGTAGAAGATTGTCAAAATAATCTTAATGAATTAGAACAACAAGTGCCTAATAGAATAAAGGCTACTGGTGATTATGAAAGTTGTTTTCATCGTAATATTCAATGAAATAAAGAATTAGAAGAAATTCCTTATTGTGCTGATTGTGGAACTACTAATGATAATTCGGCTAAATTCTTAAAGGCTCTTTGCCGATTTTATTATCAAAAAGTAGAGCAATGATTGAGAAGTCATAATCTTAAAATTAATAAGTCTAATTTAGGAGAAAACAATCATTCTCTTTATCGTCAGTTAGTAAGCAATGATTTTGTCCTTGTAAATGAAATCCACCAAACTTATAACCAAATTGAAAAAAAACTTAATGAAATAGCCAAAGAAAAAGGCATAGAAAACATAGATAATAATAAACCCAAACAGAGAGAGAGAGAGAGAGAGAGAGAGCAAATTCAGTCAGAAATTAGCAATTTAGAAAATAAACCTAATAAAACTGCTGAGGAAAAGGCAGAATTAGAGCAAAAAAGAAAACAGTTAGAGCAATTAGATAAAAATAGTGAACCCAGCAATAGTAAAGAACCAACTAACTGAACGCCTTGGATAGTGGGAGGATTGGTGCTAGTGGGAGTATTAGGGATAGCTGCTTATTTTTATAAGAGAAAAAAGCCTAAACAGAAATAATTTTTTGGTTAAATATATAATATAGATTAAATTCCTACGGAATTAAGCATCTACATATAAATAAAAAATATCATGGCAAATTGAAAAAATATCCACCCAGATTTTACTATAGAATTACAAAAAGAATGAGAAAAGAAAGGATTTAATTATGAAGAAACAGAAAAATGAATAAATATAGTAGGATTATTGCCAAAAGGAGCAGAATTTGCTCAATGATTAAAAATTAGGTTAATTAATCTAACTGATCCAAAAACTGTTCTAAACTATAAAGGAAATTTAGCAGATCTAGAAATTTTTTTGTGAGAAGAATACGAAAAAGAGCATAATAAGCAAAAATGAAAAAAAATAGAAAAAGATCAGATCTTTTTAAACCTGAACTATTGAGGCAATATTCACATAGATTTCGAAAAGCGTGGGGAAGGGATGAAGAATGATCAACAGTTATGAGAAAAAAGGAGCTTTGACTATAAACAATGCAAAAAATGAATTGATGCTTGCTTAGGTATTGATGATGCTGATTATGCTTACTGACTAAGAGATATCAAAAAACTCACTCCCGAATGTTTTTTGGATTATGAAAACAAAAGCAAAAGAAATTTAAGAAAAGAATACAGACAATACATCAAAGGACTTAAAATTAGCCCAGAAGTAATTCATCAAATAATGATCTTTGAAAAACTTCATTATGATCAATTAACCTCCGAACAGCAATCATTAATTAGTAATTATCTTTATTATCATTACGATTTCTTAAATCCCCAGCAAAAGTTATTAATCGAAAGTCTAATTTCTAACCAAGAACTAAAAGAAAGATATAGATTTTTTGGAACATGTAAAGAATGTTACCAACCCAATGCTAATTCTGGTTGATGCCAATTTTGTGACATTAAAAATTTGCAGAAAAATTTTAGCAAGTGAACTAGTGGTGATTTAGTCATTGATAAATTCATTCAAGAACACCAGTTAGAAACAGGTGATAGACTAAAAATGCTACATTGAATCCCTTATGAACAATTTGCGGACATTAAATATCTAACTCAAGGTGGCTTTAGTAAGGTTTATAAAGCAGAGTGAAAAGGAGGAATAATTAGTGATCACCAAGGTATTGGATTAACTAACAATTATCGGAATGGAAAATGAGCTGACTCCAGCCAAGGAGTAATTTTAAAAGTTTTAAATAACTCTCAAAATATTACTACTAATTTTTTACAAGAAATTGCCAACCACAAGTTATTTAAGGATAATAATAGTAATGTTGTAGATTGTTATGGTATTTCGCAAGACCCTAAGACCAAGGATTATTTAATAGTAATGGATTACGTAGAAGGAGGTGATTTAAAACAGTTTTTAAGCAACAAACAACTAAAATTTTACGAAAAACTTGGTGAATTATTTAGCATTGCAGAAGGATTAGAAGAAATTCATAGACAAAATCTAATTCATAGAGACTTTCATTCAGGCAACATTTTGAAAAATGGCAGTTGATCGTGTAAAATCACTGACTTGGGTTTATGCCGACCAGCTAGTGAAACTAATGAAGCAAAAGTTTATGGCATCTTACCCTATATAGCTCCGGAAATTTTAAAAGAATTATTTAAAGATGAAAGGCTAAGAAAAATCGAATATACCCAAGATTACGATGTTTATTCTTGAGGAATGATTGCATATGAAGTTCTTTCAGGCAAACCACCTTATTACGAGTTTGCTCACGATGAATCTTTAGCTTTGAAAATATTGAAAGGGCTACGTCCAAACTTAGAGGAAGTTTTAGCTGCTCAACTGTTAAAAGATTTGATTAGAAAATGTTGGAATGCTGATCCAAATAAACGTCCAACTGCTCGTGAAATAGAGAAAGTTTTGTGGGTTTGGTGAAGGTGAAGTTATTGTAAAAAAGATCCTGAATTTTGTCAGCAATTGGAAGAAATAAGGGGAGTTGAGGAGTTGAATAAATTATCACCTATGATAACAAATGAACTAACTTATAAAAATCATCCTCAAGCTATTTATACTAGTCGCCTTCTTGATTTCTCCAAATCCAAAAATAATTCTTCACAGGAATGACAAACCACTACTTTATTAGAACTGCAAATTAAAAGTACAAAAAGCGAACTTGAATTTTTCAAACAATCCTTAAACAGTGAACTAAAAGAATTAGTAGACAATTTCATTCCCCTTAAAAAAAATGCCTTAAAAGATAAAGATAATAAAGAAATTAGAGACAAAGCTTGAGAATTAGAAGAAAAATTAGAAAATGAAGGTTTAGTAACCCAAGATATAGAAAAGCTTATTAAAGTTTGTGAAATAATGGCTAATTTAGAGCTAGAACAACAACAAACAGAAACTGAACAATTCCAAGAAGCTCAAATGGAAATTCCTTCTAAATAAATAAAACTTATGGTAAGCAATCAAACTGAATTTAACAAGCAATTTCCTAAAAAAATAGCAGAAATTAAACTTAAGCGTAAAGATTTTAAAGAAAATTCACTAGTTATTAAAGATTATTCCCAATTAGAAAGGTTATACTTACGAGATATTGATAGCATAGATAAAATAACTCTCCAAAACTTACCGCGGTTGCAAGAAATCACTATTTGAGACTGTGGCATAAAAGAATTAATGTTAGAAGATTGTCCGCAAATAAAAAAACTAAATATTCGTAATAATTCTTTAACCAATTTAGAATTTTTAGTTAATTTAGAAAATTTAGAGGAACTTGATTTATACGGTAATGCTGAACTAACTGAAATTCTCAAAGCTTATCAAGGTGATTGAAAAACTTGAAAAGAAGTACAAAAATTAATCAAACAAAATCCCCAGCAGTTAGCCAAGCAATTGTGAGACTTGCAAGTAGAAAATAAAAGATTAAGTGAGTTAAAAAACCAGCAACCAATTATTTTTGATAATCCAGTTGATTTTGAACGAAAGTATCAAAAATTGAAAGGAATTTTGAATTCTTTTTTATCAAAAGAACAAGAAGTAAAACTAAAAACCCAAGAAATAAGAGTTTTAAAAACCAAAGATCTTACCAATACTTTAGGAAACAAACTAGAAAGCCAAGAGGAAAGTTTATCTGAACTACAAGAAACTAATCAGGAATTACAAGAAAAACTCGAAGTTTATGAAAAAGATAAAAATAGAATTATCCAAAAAGAAAAGGAATTAAAAGAATTAAAAAATACTATTGCTACTAATAATCCTAAAATAATAGATGATTTAGAAGAATTATTAGAAGCTCAGCAAGAAAATAATCCTAAATGGCTAGCAAGAGCCCAAAAGAGATTAGCTAAGCAAATAACTGAAAAAGAAATAAACAGTCTTTGCCAACTTCAGAAAAAAATTGCTCAGTTAAAAAGTAGCATTAGTCAAGAAGAACAACAAATTAACCAAATAGTTAATAACTATTACGATAATAGTAGGATTTATAATGACTCGACGCATATTGAGCATAATCAGAGCCAATTTTATCAAGCCCAAAGGTCTCACCAAGAAGCATTAGCTTCTCACGAAGAAGTCCCACCCAAAAATAATTAGTTTACTTAATAATTAGCAGAAAATTTAAACAAGAAACGTAGATTCTCACAAATTTACTAGCTGGTATAGTTTTCTATTTAGTGATTATTTTTATAGTAAAAAATAAAGGTAAAATTACGATTATTCCTTTTTTACTTCTTCACATTTTTTCCCAAGAGATTTTTTTAATTAATCGGATAGCAATTTCTGATTCATAAGTGATTAATAGTATTATCTTTAAATCAGAAGATTAAGCGATATTTTTGGCCTTGATAAGAAATTCTATCCCAAAGAAAAACTTTCCTTTTTCCTAAATAATCATCCAAAGGCTTTATTTTCCGATTATCGAGCAATTTTACTAGTTCAATAATTAGTTTTCTGTTGACACCGTGCTTTTCATGCTTTTTATAGTAATCAGTAATAGTTAGTTTGGTTATCAATAAATTATTAAAAGTCAGATGACAATTATATTCTCACTTTTCTTCTTTTTTATTAGTAAGTTTAGGCATGAATGAAACCTGATTTTTTACTTCTTTTATTACTTGACTTTAATTCGCTTAATTCAACCGTAATTTTAGCTTGCGAAGGAGCAAATAAATAACCAGCGTGAATAGTTAATCTATCCAAGGTAAAATAATCTAAACGACAATGTAAAATGTCTTCTGTTTCGGCTTTGCTTAGTTTCATTTTTTTAGCTGTTTCCTCTGTAGTTAAGCCCTTACCTAGATGATAAGTTAAAATTTTTTGACAAATTTCATACTTGGTTTTTTCCAAAAGAGTTGAATTTTCTGATAAAGCTCAAGATCCTCCTTGATAATTAGGGTCTTCAATTTTGGCTAAAAATTTTTTAAATTCTTTTTCTGGGCTTTTAGTAGTTGTTTTCTTACTTTTAAGAATTACCATAATATTAATTTTACTTTTATTTTAGCAACTAGTTAGTTTAGCCTTTCTTTTTGCTTAATCTTTTCCATCTCCCGTAATCTCCCTCTAGTTCTTTTCTCACTAGGTTTCCACAATTAGTAAGAATGTTTTTAACCTCTTGAGCTTTTTCTTTTCCTAGTTTGTTAAGAATTTGCATTTTCAAATTTAAACATTCGCTTTCTAAATCAACTGAAGGTAATTCTTTTTCTTCAGCTTCAGTAAGTAAAAATTGAGTTTGAATTAATTTCCTTAATAGTTCTTTGTCCGTGGGAAAGTTAGCATAAGCAGTAGTTATTTTTTCCATTAAATCTTTTTTGGAGCATTTTAATTGGGCAATTAATAGCTTCAACAGATTAATTTGGTTATCTTTTTCATCAATTAAACCAGTTTGCTGTAAGAATTCAATCAGGGCTTCACTATTGCCTTCAAAAGTATTGGTTTTGACATTAAAGAAAATATCCTTACTTTGCAGTAATTCTCAAATATCAGAATATTGTAATAAATAACTTCAACTTCACCCTTATAATTATCTTTTTCTTTTCTTTTTTGATGATAAGGAATTAACTCTTGACGATGGGCTTTAATTTGTTCATTTTCTTTTAAATCTTTTTCTTCATCAGCAAAAGTTATTTCCTTGATGCGGTGTAAAAATTCTCATTGCGGAAGAACCTTGGTATTACCACAAATATTTAATTTTCTTAATTTTTTAAAGTTTTTTAACGGTTCTAAACTACTATTGACTGAAAAATCTCTTAAATCCAGTTCTTCCAAGTTTATTAACTGACTAAACATAGTTAAATCTTTAAGGTGATTAGCACTTAAACCCAAGCGAGTTATTCTTTCACCTCCGTTATACAGTTGCAAAGAAGTTAAGGGATTATTAGAACAATCTAGGCTAGTTAAATTTGGACAATTGCTTAAGTCTAATTTGGTGAAACCATTGTTTGCACACCTAAATTCCTCTAAACTTTCCGGTAAATATTCTGAACCGGTAGTGATGTTGGTATTAGCAATATCTAATTGTTTCAATCTATCTAAACTTCGCAAAGGCTTTAAAGAACCCGTAAAGCGATTATGGATGCCTTGTTTAATCCTTCGCTGGCTATTACCAATTCATAATCCTTTTAAATTAACTAACTGACTAAAAACTGATAGATCAGTGAGAGAAATATTATTATCACTTATGTCTAATATCTTTAGTACTTTGGGGTCAAGACCAGAAGGCAATTGGGAAAGATTATTATTAGAAGAATAAATTTTCCAAAGTTGAGGACAATTAATAAACTCTAAAGTCGTAAGTTTATTAGCTCAAGGATTAATTTCTCCTAATTCAGGAAAGTCTTGAATTATTAACGAACCCTCTAGTCCTTTATGAGAAAAATCTACTTCAGTGATGTTAGATTTCTTTTGGTATTTTTTGTGTTTCGCCACTTTTCCTGAGCAAGTATCGTCGAGGAAAAAATCTTGGTCAAAGGTACCTTGAGCATTACGCAATTTAAAAGTTTTTAGCACTTCTGGTTTATTTTTAAGGACTATTTTAGTTTTGTCTAAGAAGTGAGAAATAAATACTTGGCAACCTATTGTATTGTTGTATGGATTTTTATAAATAAACTCTTTTAGATCTAATTCCCCTTCCAAGTTAGGTTCATTCAGGTATAATTCGCTAACTTTAGCTTTTTCTTCCTTTGTCGGATATTTTTGATTGACTCAGTCTTGAATATTGACCATAATATTTATTTTCAGTATACCAAATTATATAATAAATAAATATATAGATAGAAAGCGAAAAGAAATTAGCTGATAAACTCTCTAATTTCCAAGGTTAAAAATTAGCAAACATTTTTTCCAAAATGCTCACAGTTGCGATTAAATAGATTATAATCATCTTTACGAAAATTATTATCTTTGGCTCAAACTAATTGCGCTATTACTTCCTGATATTTTTTAAAAGGAATAATTGGGGAGTAGCGATGGATGTTTCCGCTTTTTTTGTCTAAAAATCCGCTTCAACTTGCTTTTCTTGTTATTCCGCCTCTGACAAAATTAGGAAAACTATTTAATGCCTCTTCTCAACCTAAATTATTTTACCATTGGTAATTTTTTGATAAAGGTAGCTAGCGATGAAAGGAATGAAAGGATAAAGTAATAATAATAATTGTTGGTAAACAAATAGTAAGGTAGTTTGTGTTGCTTCACTTCACGGAAATATTTTTATTAACTCCAAGTACTCGCTACTTAGCTTTTCCTTAGTAAAAATAATAATTTTTTGAACTAAAAGATTAGTCTCCATCTGGTTAGCAAAATAAAATTTTTGTAATTCCTCTAATTCATTTAAAATTCAATAATTACAAATTTTTATTTCTTGATTTTCTTCGGTCTGTAAAGTTTTTTCTAATTCACTAATAGCAAATTTTTGTAATTTTTCTTCGGAAGTCTTTTTTAAGATTAGATTAGCAATACTTCATAATTTTTGCAGAAAATTTCAACTATTTTTAATTTTTTCTTCATGGAAAGTTAAATCATTCCCTCAGACATTATTGCCAAGCAAAAATAATCGTAAACTATCCGCTCCATATTGTTTAATAAGTAAGTTCGGTTCAATACCATTACCTAACGATTTAGACATTTTTCGTCCTTGAATGTCTCTAATTAAACCATGAATATAGACTTGTTGAAAAGGAGGCTTTTTGGCAAAATAAAAACTAAAAATTATCATTTTTAGCACCCAAAAAAAAAGAATATCATAAGCGGTGATTAAAGTTTGTGTAGGAAATAGTTTTTCCGCAAAATCAAAAAAGTTATCATTTTTATTAGCAACAAATAGTGGTCATAGCGTGCTAGAAAACCAAGTATCGAGCACACTTTCTTCCATTTTTCAATTCTCCTCATCAATAGGAGAATTTATTCCAACATAAACTTCGCCAGTTTTTTTATGATATCAAGCTGGTATTCGATGCCCTCATCATAATTGACGAGATAGGCATCATTCATGGCTTTTTTCTTTTCAATTTTCTGCGACAACTTGAAATTGTGAAGGCACAAACTTAACCTTGTCTAAAAAATTTGGGTTTTTTAGTTCAATTTTTTTAATTAATAAAGGTAAATCCAAAAATCATTGTCAAGAAAGAAACGGTTCAACAATTGCTCCAGATTTTTCTGAATAAGGAAAAGTAGTTAAATATTTTTCTACCTTAACCAAAAGATTATTTTTTTTTAATTCAGTTATTATTGATGAGCGTGCTTGTTGTGGTTCTTGTCCTTGTCATTGACCAGTTAAATTATTTAATAGACCTTTTTCAGTATAGCAATTAATTATTGGCAAGTTATATTTTTTTCCTAATTCTCAGTCGCGAAAATCATGAGCTGGCGTACATTTTAAAACTCCGCTACCAAACTCAATAATAATACTTTCATCAGTTAAAATTGGAATTTTTTTACCAGTTAAAGGATTTAAAATTTCTTCGCCTAAATATTTTTGATAACGTTTGTCTTGTGGATTAACAAATAATGCCACATCAGCAAAAATAGTTTCGGGTCGACTAGTTGCCACTAATAAAAAATCACCATTCGTCAACAAAGAATATTTAATATAATATAATTGCCCTTCGGCTGGCTTATTATCTACTTCAATGTCAGAAATTGCTGTCTGTAAATACGGATCTCAATTAACTAGCTTTTTATCACGATAAATTAGTCCATCATTATACAAAAGAACAAAAACTTGTGTAATTTTTTTTTGATTTAGTAAAGAAAAAGTAAAATTATCTTGCTGATAATCAAGTGCTAAACCAAGCTTTTTTCATTGCTGTTTAAAACTTTCTTTTAATTGCGGAAACCAATTATTTAAAGCGAAATCTTTCTTTTGTTGGCTAGTTTGTAAGTTACTAAGCTTTAAAGATTCAATTTTGTTTTGGGTGGCTATTCCAGCATGGTCTAAACCAGAAATTCAGTAAATTGGCTTTTCTACTAGATAAGAGCGACGAACCAAATAATCTTGAAGAATTAAATTTAATGCATGACCTAAATGCAAACTTCCGGTAATATTAGGAGGAGGCATTAAAATAGAAGCAAAAGAAGAATGCAGATTATTTTTGTGATTTTCCTTACTCTTTTCGGTTAATTTAAAATCATATTTAATAGGAAAGGTGTTTGTTTTGTTCATTAATAGAAAAATTATATTAAGTTTTTAATTCTAGTTCATTTTTACTTTTCATTTCACTAAGTTCCTCTTTTTTTTTGAATAAAGCTTTATAACGTGGATCATTCACAAAATTAGGTTTGTTTAAAAGACTACTAATTTCTTCTCTCAGTTTCTTTATCTCAGCATTAATTTTCGTTAATTCTTCTTCTTTTAAAAGTTTAAAATTAATAGAAAATCTTTTGGTTAATTTATCTAATAAATATTCTCCTTTTCATTTCAGAGTTCTAACTTTAGTTAAGACGAATTCTGTTAATATTCATTCATCATTTCCATTCGCTTCAATAACAAAATCTTTAAGGTCTAACATAATGCTAATTTTACTCCGCTTTCGAATAAACTTTAATGTCAGTAATTTCTTTTTGCTTATTTTTTAGAAAGTTTTTTGACCGACTTTCATTTTCTAAGAAAGAAGTTAGATCTTTTTTATTATATCAACAAACATCCTCTTTAGCTAGTAAGTAAATTTCTGGATCGATTTTTTTATTAACCAATAATGCATGCTGTAAAGGATTTTGTCAGATTGTTTTATATTTCTTCTTAGCTTGAGTTTGACAATCAGCACAATCTTTTTTTTCCAGTTTTAATTTATTTAAAATCGGACACTTAACTCGATTAGCAAAAGCCTCATAACGCATTTTTTTACTTTCTTCTTTTTGTTTATTAATTTGACCATTTAATTTTTGAATTTCTTTTTCTTTTCCTTGGTTTTTACCTAATTTTTCTAAGTTTGTTTGTAATTCAACTAATTTTTTATTTACTTGTTCGGCTTGCTTAACATTTTTGCTACAATGAGGACAATTTTCGTGCTTGGTCATTTGCTCTTCAGTTTGTTGCTGATGTTTAGCACAATATTTTCGGCAATCACGACATTGTTTGCTTTTTTCTTTAAATTCACTTATTTTATCTTGTTGTGTTTTGTCTTCTTTAACCAATTTTTGATAACTTACTCCTTCTTGTTTTAAGGCTTCTATTTGACTTTTAACAGCTAGTTCGCTCATTGTTAAATCCAGTGGAGAGTTGGCAAGTTTTTTGGCTAAATCTTTATTAATTTCAGCTCCTTTAATTATTTTGGTATCTTTGAGGACTTCTTTTTTTGCTTCAATTGGTAAAGTAGATTTTAGCACCTTTTCTTCAATCAATTCTTTAGTTTCTTGCAATTTATTTTCTGTTTCTTCTTTGATTTTCTCTAATTTATCTAATTCTGATCAATGTTTTCGACAATAATTAGTCTTTCTCAATTTGCTATCAGAACCAATTCAAGTTTTAGCAGTAGATAGTAACTTTTTCTCACAACTGTTATCTTTCTTAATTAAAAATAAAATCAGATTTTCTCTTTCGGCTTTGTTGACAACTAATATATCGACAATTTGTTGACACTTCAATTGTTTTTTCATTTGTTTAGTAAATAAAGTCGGACTTTGACAAGCCAAACATTTTTTTATTTCTTGACGCAATTTTTTAAATTGTGAACAAGCAGAATAAGCCTTGACACCAGCTTTTTTATCACAACAATTAGCAGTTTTATGGTTTTTTAATTTTGTTTGGTGAGTAGGACAATAAACTGCACTTCCATCTTGATTTTTGCTCCTCATTTGTCGATAAATTGGTACTTTAAGATTTTTTACTTTATCGTCTTTGCTTTTTCGTTTAATGATTGCTTCTAATTCCTCAGTTCCTTTAATTAAAACTGCTTTGGCTATTTCGTCTCCCTTGCTAGTTCATTTTTCTTGACAATTATTACATTCTTTTATTTGTTTACGTAATTCTCGCAATTGGACACAACCAATGCCACAAACATGAGCAAAGTTTTTGTGTTTTGCGCTTTCAGTTTGATGAAATGAACATTCTTTTACTGTTTTTTGATAAAGATTAACTATTTTTTTTCCAGTTTTACTAATTTTTTTCAGTTTTGCTAGTTCTAATTGTTTAATTTTGCCATTTTTAGTAATAATAATTAAGAATTCATTATCATTGGCAAACTCTTCTTTAACTGGTAAAACAGCGGTGAAAAATTCATCAGCACGAAGAATTGATTGCTTTTTTTGATTATTAAAAAAGTATTCTTGATCAAGATTAGTAACTTTATTTAAAGCAGCAAATTTATAAAAACTAAGAGAATACAATCTGCCATAGTTAGAAAAGCATCATAAGTCATCACGACGGTCTAGTTTAATAATAGCTCAATTATCACCACGAGTGGTTAACTTTTTTCCTTGACTAGGAATATTAGTTGGTTCTAAGGCGGAAATACTATGAACAGTTAAATAACTATTAATTTTGTCTTCTTTTTTGTTTTCTGAACGACTTAGCAAAATAATTCGCTCTTCATGAGGAATTAATTGCCTCTCTTCAATGGAATGCAAGTGATCAGTAAGAATGGTTTTTCTTTTATCGTGGATATAATTGGCTTTTAATTCTTCTAATTCTTGGATTAATTTTTCTTTTCTTTTGTCTTGTTGTCCAATTACCAATTGTTGTTCAGTACTGTCTTGGTGCAAATTGTTAATATCGTTTTGTAATTTTTCTCTTTTTTCCGGAGTAAATTGGCGAAAACTAGAAGAAGTATCTAAAATACGCTCAACAGCTTCTTGTTCTAAATCAAAACGATCTTTTAATTTTTGATCTCGTTCACTTTCCAAATCAACCGAACGAACGATCTCGGCAATTTCTTGATAATTATTAATAATAAAAAGACGCGTCTCCAAGTTTTTTAATTCTTTCTGATTCTTTTGATAGAGAAATTGTGCTTTTTTTTGGATATTTTCTAATCTCTTATTAATAAATCCTTGAAGAATTTCTTTTAAAGAAAAAACTTTTGGTTGATCATCAATCAAGGCCCTCATTTTTACGCTAAAAGAATTTTGTAATCGAGTAGTTTTGTATAATTTATTAAGAATAACTTCACCATCTTGATTAGGATCAAAACGTAAGTGAATATTAACTGGATTCTCATAACTGGAATAATCAGCAACATTTCGCAAACCTTCAATTTTTTTATCCTTGATTATTCGACTAATATTTTCAATTAAATTAGCTTTATTAACTTTGAAAGGTAATTCAGTAATATGAATTAAATCTCTTTTTTGGCTTATTTTTCCATCCTTGTCTTGTTTACTAGAAGTAATTTCTGCTTTAGCTCGGATATAAAGAGTTCCTTCGCCTTTTTCATAAATATCTTTTAATTTTTCTTGTTCTAAAATATGACCACCAGTTGGAAAGTCTGGTCCGGGTAAGTATTCTAATAATTTATTTAAATCAAGGTCTGGTTCACGAATAAGACCAATTGTGGCATTGGCTACTTCTTTCAAATTATGAGGTGGAATATTAGTGCTCATTCCGACTGCAATACCACTAGAACCATTTAATAATAAGTTTATATTGGCTGGTAATATTTCTGGTTCTTTTTTGGTTTCATCATAATTATCAATCCATTTAATGGTTTCAAAAGCTAAATCTTCTAAAAGATAAGCACCAAATTTAGTTAACCGAGCTTCCGTATAACGCATCGCCGCTGCTGGATCACCATCAATCGAACCTCAGTTACCTTGACCATCTACTAACGGATAACGATAACTAAAATCTTGAGCCATTTTCACCATTGCTTGATAAATACTACTATCACCATGTGGGTGATAATCCCCCATTACATCCCCGACAACCTTTGAGGCCTTTCGATGTGCTTTGTTAGGAAGAAGATTTAATTGATAAAGAGTGAAAAGAATTCTCCTCTGCACTGGTTTTAAACCATCATATAATTGCGGTAAAGCTCGATCCTCAACTACTGAGTAAGCATAATCAAGAAACTTAACTAATAAAGCTTGACCAAGGTCTACTTTATTATCAACTATTGTTAATTGAGCATTTTTATGTTCACCGCTTTCTAAATATTTTTTTCTTGGTTCGCTTTTAGGACCCATTAAATTTTCAATGATTTCTCGAATACTTGGCGGATTAGGAAGCAACAGTTCATGCAAACAACGTTTGCGTGCTGCCATAGTTGTTTCTCGTAATTGTTGTGGATTCATTTCTCCAAGTCCTTTAAAACGTTGAATAGTATAATTTCCTTTATTTTGCTGGCGGTAAGCTTCTAATTCTTGGTCATTGTAAAGGTACTTTATTTCCTGTTTGTTTTTTAAGCGATAAAAAGGAGGAACTGCTAAATATAAGTAATGGTCTTCAATTAAATAACGAAAATAACGAACAAAAAAAGTTAATGCCAAACATTCAATATGCTTACCGTCTGGATCAGCATCAGTCATAATTATTACTTTTCCATAGCGCAATTTTTTCAGTAAAGTTTGTTTAGTTTTTTCAACAACTATGTTTATTTGCTCTCAAGTAAGAGAAGTATGAGCCGGTATTATTAAATCTTCTCCTTCATCAGATTGATAAGTAAATTCCTTAATGATCTCAATATTTTTTAATTGTTCTTCAGCAAGACTATCTTCTAAATTATTGCGAAAGCGATTATAATAATTTTGAGTTGCTTCATTGACACTAAAGCCTAAAGCGTTGACTAAATTTTGAATTTCTTCATTAGCTAAAATTTTAGCACTGTCAGCCTTTTCAACATTAATAATTTTTCCTTTAAGTGGTAAAACTGCTTGATTATAAGGATCACGAGCTGATTTAGCACTACCGCCGGCTGATTCTCCCTCCACAATAAATAATTCATTAGTAGCAAGGTCTTTAGAAATACAAGGCGATAATTTGCCAGGTAAAGAACTACCGCTACTTCCTTCTCGTAAAGACTTCTGAAATTCTTCGGATTTAGCACGATTTTGGGCATTACTAGAAATTCTCTTAACAATTGCTTCAGCACTAGTGCCATCATCTTGAAGAAACTTACTTATCAAATCATAACTGTTTTTTCTAACTATTTCTCTAATTTCTTTATTATTCAAACGGTCTTTGGTTTGTCCAGCAAAACGAGGATCTTTCATACGAATTGCCAACACTGTAGTTAAACCTTCTAAAACATCTTCTTTTAAAATATTGACTTTTAGGTTTGGGTTTTTATCTTTTACTCACTCACGACAAGCATTAACCAAACCATTTTCAAAACTTTCAACATGGGTTCCTCCACCGATTGTGCTAATATTATTACAAAATGATTTAATTTCATATTTTCTAGTTTGACCATATTGAAAGGCAAAATTTAAGTGAAAATATTCCTTTTCGTTAGGATTAGTTCACTCCTTAGCACAAATTTTGGTGTTTTCTAAATAATCTGGATTTATTTCTTTAATTCAACCAGCTAAGCCACTAGCAAAGTGATAAGTAATTGGAAGATATTGCGGAGGAAAAGAAAATGTGAAACTAAGATTAGAATTAAGATAAGCTAATTCTTTAAGGGTAACTTGAATATCTTTAATATTAAAATAATTAATTTCTCGAAAAATTTTGCTATCAGGAGTAAAAGTAACGATAAGTCCGTTTTTTTCTTTAGGAGTTTCCGTGATTTTTGAATTGACTAAAATTCCTTCGTTAAATTCTAAAAATTCAGTTTTTCCAGCTCTTTTGCTTCAGACTTTTAAGTTTTCAGAAAGAAAGTTAACAACAGTAACACCAACTCCATGCAGACCACCAGAAGTTTTATAAACCTTATCATCAAATTTACCACCAGCATGAAGAACGGTAAAAATTGTTTCTAAAGTGCTTTTTTTAGTTTGAGGATGAATTCCAATGGGAATACCACGCCCATTATCTTCAACAGTGATAGTTCTTTGGTCAGCAGAAAGGGTTATTTTTGCTTCACTACAATAGCCAGCTACGCCTTCGTCAACTACATTATCTAATGCTTCTCTTACTATATGTCCCGGATCCTTAGTATCGGTATACATATCAGGACGCTTGCGAACCGCATCTCTCCCTTCTAAAACTTGAATTTTACTAACACCATATTCTTCTATTTTTTTATCTTCCTCTTTATTCATAAATAACAAATTAATTCAAATTATAAAAACGAATTTTATTAAAACTATTTTTTAAGTAGCCCTAGAAATATATATAAATATTCCTTAACTTGAATTAATTTGGCAGAGGTGACAGGACTCGAACCCACAACACGCAGTTTTGGAGACTGCTGTTCTACCAATTGAACTACACCTCTTTCCATTTCTTTCGCATAAAGCATAAGCCGTGTTCTGTTTAACTGATGATCTATCTTAATTCAAATAAATGAATTAACAGAAAACAGATTATTGTTCTCCTTTTTCTGCTGCTCCTACCAATAAAAATTTGGATTGCTCGCTGGTGGGGTTTACTTCGTTCCACTATTTGGGTTTCCCCAAAAATCGTCACTATAGCACTTTTATAGACTAATACCTTATGAACTATGACAAAACACTTAGGTATTTGTCAGCCGTCAAATATTACTATCTGCTTAAGTTTATTAGACTTAACACCAAACTACTAACTTTCCAGTTAGTGCGAGTACGGACTTTCCTCAGTTGTTGCCAACTGCCATCAGTGCTTTTAGGAAAGAAAAGAAAAAAGTGTTTATCAATAAGCAACTAAGACAAAAAGTCAAAATTTTCTTTTGCTTCTTGTCTTAAACTTAGTTTTTATTTATTTTTTTTACTTGGCTTTTTTGTTGCTTCTTCGCCGGTGTTTTCTCATCAAGCTTTAATTGAATCTCAGAAGATTACTGCTCCAATAATACCTAGTACAACAAAACCTCCTACTACTAAAGTAATTTTTCCAGCAGATTTTTCTCAGAAAGTTTTTTCGGAAGAAGTAGAAGTTGATGAAGATTCCTTTTTTTTTGCTTCTGCTTTGTCTGCTAAGTATTTTTCCATTTCGCTTTCAGCAGCCTTATCATTTTTCATCTCTTTTCGTAATGCTGCTATTGCTGCTTTTTGTTGATCACCATTTTTGCCTTTAATAATTCGGTTATAATAAAGAATTACTCCAATTACTGTCATCGGCTCTTGCTTAATCAAATCTTCTCATGAATTAACTCCAATTATTTTTCGTTCATTTTTTAGATAAACTAAGAACTCAGCGTCTTTATAAACATTTTCCACTAATTCTTTAAATTTTTCTTTAGTTTTAAAATTATTAGTTGCTCTTCATTTAGTTATTATATTATCAGTAAGTCAAGTTTCACCAGGGAATATTTTTTTTCATTCATCAAGACCTTGTTCTTCTTCTTCTTCTTCTTTTTTGCCAGTTAAAATTTCATTAATTTGTTTTAAAAGCATTCCTTCCGGAGCAGATAGTTTTCTGCGTTTTTCAATATATTCGTAAATTTTCTTTATTCCTTCTAAAGCAAGTTTTTTAGCTTCTTGACTTAAACTAACAAACAATTCATCTCTCCTCGCTTCGGCTGTTCCTTCTAGTGCAACTCATTTTTCATAATCATGTTTTTCTTTTTCATGTGATGTTAAATATGACGCAATTGGCAAATTAACCTCATTTTCAATATTCTGACCATAACCTCTAAATTCTATTTTAGTTGCATCATTTGCATCTTTATCTTTTAGGATTAAGCCTAAATAATATTCCATGCTTTTTAATTCTTGTAAACTGTATAACAAAATATTTGGAGAACCGCTTCTAGGACCGTCCCCATAAATTGTTTTAAATTTGTTCTTTATTCCCTCTAAATCTAGTCCTTCAGCATCTCTTAGTTGTTCTTCAAGCATTGTTAAGTTTTTAGCTTTTTCTTCTGCTTCAGCTTCAGCAATGTTTCTTTCATCTCCCAATTTATCCAATCTTCTCTGATTTCTTTTTTGCCTTTCTTCTTTTGCACTAGCTTCAGTTTCGGCAGAGTTGAAAAATAAATCATAACCTTCTAAATCGACACTATTTTCATAAGTTTCTCCAAACCATTTTCAATTTGTATCTAAAGAGTTTCGAATTTTTTCTCTTTGCCTAAGATATGAAGTTTTAGCTCTATCAAATACTTTCGTTACTACTTCTTTTCATTTGTCATCTAATTTTAATCCAAGAGATTTACCGTTACTATCCTTTGCTGCTTCTAATATTGTTTTAATCTCTACTAAGTATTCATCTAAAAGTAGTTTATATTCAAATTCTTCGATTGGTCTATATCTATAACTTTTAAACCATTGAAGAGTCTTATAACTTCTCGAAATACTATAATCAACTACATTTAGTGCTGTGCTTGTATTATTAAACAACGATCAAATAAATTTAACAAATCCTTCTTTTTTGGCAAGTCCACTATTGTCTTTTGTAACCCCAAATGATAAATTTATTCTAATTGCTTTTTCCTGAGGATTAACATCATGAAGAAGTTTGTTTACATCAGGCATTGTGCTACGACCTGCTCACTGAACTGGGTAAATTTTTGTTAATGTATTTCTATCAGCAAAATCTTTTGTTACGTCAAGTAAGGGGCTATTTTGATAACTATTTAAAGGAAAAACTTCATTTAAAACTTTTGATAAAGCAACAAAAGTCTGAAGTCTTTTTTGTAAACATTCTTTAAACTTTTCATGGCCTTCCCATCTTTTCGTAACTTCAATTAAAGCTTTTCTGTGAATTTCACTTAAATTACTTCCTTCACCACTATAACTTTTGTTAATCGCAGCTTTCATTTCTTCAATGGTATTATAACCATTTTCTTTAGCAATCTGAATAGAAACTGATTGCCTTACCTCTTCTAAATCATCATATTGTTTTCAAACAGTTTTGAAATCAGTTATAGCTCCTTTAGCAGAAGCAACTTTTGCTGCATCGACTACTCCGCCGACTGTAAACTGTTCTTGTAAAGCTAAATCGAGTTTATCATCTTTTATTGAACTTAAAAAAGTATTAAGGTTTGTAAGCACTAAATCCATCGTGTCATAATGAGCTGTAGCAGCAATATATCTCCTATTAACATCTTCAACACTAGTCCTAACAGCTGTACCATAACCTTCCATCAAAGCAGCAATATCAAAAGAATCATCCATTACTAATTTTAATTTATTTCTACTTGCTTTAACATCTTCAATAACTTTTTTTATAGCAGTGGATCTTTCAGTATATCTTTTGGCTTCAATCGAAGAAGGCACAAGAACATTTTTCAAATAATCATCAAATTCTTTCTCTTTCTTTTGGAATTTTCTATCTGCTTTTTCTTTTTCTGTTGTTGCAGTTGCTATTTTACTTTTCAATTGCTCTATTCCTACAATACCATCGTTATTGTCTTTCTTTCTTTCTAATTTAGTAATTGCTTTATCTACTCTACCACTACTACCATTTACTACATTATAAACAACTTTATTAGAACGATTTTTAGCCTCATTTAGCCTACTTAACAAATGAGCATTTTCTTGACTAGTTGCTTCGGCTCTTTTAACATAGTTTAATAAACTAGCCGCATGACGAATCAATTGCGGAGTAGTTAATCCATTATGATCAAAGATAGCAGTATCACTAGGAAATTGTCCTTTAGCTCATTTTCTAACTCCATCTAAAGTGAAAGTAGCAGAATTAGACATATTGTCAATGGCACTCTTTGCCCAATTATCATGACCATTAATAATATCATAAGCCTTACGATCATCACTAGCATTAGTTTGTCAACGAGCATTTAATAATGCTCTAAAACCAGTTTCATCATAAACCACAGGGATAGTTTTGTTTGCTTCAACTACATAATCTAATAAATTTTTTACTTTATCCAAAATAAGCTGCGTAGTAATTAAACTTTCTTTGAATATTGCTGTTTGTTCGGCTGAAATAAGAGCGTATTGTCTGCTTTTACCATAATTTTCTGCCTTAGCGGCGTTAATGTTATTTTTTAATAAGTTCATATTTTATATTTATATACTGTTTTTTTATTTTATATTGTTTTAATAACTTAGAACATTATATTTTTATTTTATATTGTTTTAATAACTTAGAACATTATATTTTTATTTTATATTGTTTTAATAACTTAGAACATTATATTTTTATTTTATATTGTTTTAATAACTTAGAACATTATATTTTTATTTTATATTGTTTTAATAACTTAGAACATTATATTTTTATATGTCTAGTAAATCGTGCCTGCGACGTCTGTAATCTCTAACTGGGCTAGAACTTCTTCTTGGATTTTCCAATTCCTGATTTTTTTCTTCTAGATTAGCACATTTTCTTTCTAAGTTTCCTTTTGCTTGCCTTATAACTTCATTTTCTTTTTCTAGTTGATCAATTTTTCTTTCCCTTTCTTTTCTTTCCTTTGCTAATTCCTTAAGATCAACTTGTAAATTTTTTTGATACTCAACATTACTGCTATTCTTATTGCGTTCCTCAGTTAAAGTTTGAGTTAAATTAGAAATTTTTTCATTTTGCTTCTGAAAAATAAGCATACTAGCAAATTTCAACTTTTCTAGTTTAGCAAGATAATTTTTGCTATTAGTTAATTCAATTCTTAATTTATTTGCTTTATCTTGACTTATTTTTAAATCAGATTCTAATTTCCTAATTTTTTCTCTTAATCCTTTATTTTCATTTTGATAATTATCGTTTTTATCAATCAAATTTCTGTTATTTTCTTTTTCCTCTAATAATTTATCTTGTCAACGGTTTTTTTGTTTTTCTGCCTCGGATAATTGCTTTTTAGTATTAGCAACTTCTTTTTCTAAACTTACAATAATAAGCTGATTTGAACATTCGTTATTCTCTAATATTTCTTTTTCAATTTTAATTCTTTCTAATTCATCTGTTAATTTTTCTATTTGTTCAATTAAACTAATTATTTCTAAATCTTCTTCAGTTTGCATCCCTATTTCTTTTACAACAATTTGTTGCGAATTAATCAAAATTATTTCTTCTTTGCTGATGATATCATAAGCACCCATATTAGACTCTTTTTCTAGCACTTTCGGATCTAAAAAGACAGTTTTAGCAATGTTCTCTCCCTTTTCTAATGCCAACTTTTCCATTATTTCTTGGGAAATATCCAACTGTTTTCATTCTCCTTTTACTAAAAAACCATATCTTTCACAAACCGGCTCTTTTCAACCAACTGTAGAACACATATAATTTACTGTTTCTAACTCTAAAAATTCACTTGGTATTGGTTGCCTAAATTTGTTTAAAATTTCGGAAATATTTTGCTTTTGTTCACTAGTAGTTGCTTCACTGCAAACTGATTCAGTTGGTGTGAAGATTACTTCTGCTGGTGGTGGTGTGTTTGTTTTTACCATAAATTTATTTTTTTATATATAGCTTTTGGCTATATTAATATTTATATTATATTATTAAAATTTTTGTTATATAATCTTTACAGATATACATTGTTTATTTGTACCTTGCCAAGAAAATAATACAACTAAAAAAAACTAAAAAAGCAGTAAAAATAAAGTAAATGATTAAAAATTTCAAAGATAAGCACACCCAAATGCTTTTTGAAAGAAAAAGAGCATTAAAGTGAAAACATATTGAGAAGTTAGCTTGAAAAGCCTCACAATATTTAAATAGTGCTGAAATGTTGCAAGATTCAACTGTTTTTTCTGGACTTCAATTAGAAAAATTAAAAGGAAATAGAAAAGGTCAATATAGCATTCGTATTAGTAAACAATATCGTATTTGCTTTTGGTGAAAAAACGGTCATGCTTACGAAGTAGAAATTGCTGATTATCATTAAAACTATAATATACAATTATGAAAAGTAAAAAATTTCTTCCCATTCATCCCGGAATAATGTTAAAAGAAGATTTATTAATTGAAAAAAAAATTAGCCAAGTCAAATTAGCTAAAGACATTAATATATCAATTCAACAAATTAGAGAGATTTGTTCAGGAAAAAAAGCTATTAGTCCTGATTTATCTTTAAGATTAGGTATTTACTTTGGTATGTCTACTAACTTTTGACTGAACTTACAAAATGATTATGAACAAGAATGATTAAAAGATATTTTAGAAAACCAAGAAGTTAAAATCAAAAAAGAAATTCATCCTTTAACTAATCATTCTCATAAACACCTTTAATTAGCTCTTACACTTTAACCTAGTTTAGTCCTTTCCCTTACTTTAGAAAAACTAACATAATTTTTCTAGAAGAATTTAAGCAAATTCTTCTTAGCCTAGAAATTAGAATATTTAGCCCTAATCCATTAATTACCCTATAAGATACTTTACAAGAAGTTTTTACAAAACTTCCCGAGGAATTTTAGTAAATTCCTTACAAGTATCTGAAGAAACTATAGATAGTTTTTTAGGAATGCTTACGCATTTGCCCTGAAAATAGGAACTAGACCTTTAAAAAAGTTTTACTTTGATGTTTCTTTTGGCTAATTATTCTCTAATATTTTCTTTAATAAATTTAATGATTTTTCGTTGTTGAACACTCTTCCAAGGAAAGCCTGGCAAAGCTAAATGTGAACAAATCAGAAGAAAGAGGTAAAGGCTGATTATGAAAAGGAAAGCGAGTAAGTATTCACCAATTAGAGGCTTTTATTGTTTATCATCTTTATAAAAGCAGATAGTAAAATAATGTATTATGTTCTCAAGAAAGGAATGATTTCAAGTAATAGGCTTATTAATAAATTTAGTATTCAGTGGTCTTATTCCTTTATGACTTTTCTTTAAAGGAAAAAAAGAAACTAAAAAATTAGAAGAAAGATTAGAAAAAGAAATAATAGCGAGAAAAGATTTAGAAACAGAAAGAGCAAGAGAAAATGCTGAAGATTATAAATTTTTTTATCATTCAGAGAAAGAAAATAGAAAGAAAGATAAAGAAGCGTTTGAAAAAGCAATAGAAAGTTATAAAAGTTCCTGGAAAGAATCAACCAAAAAAGAAAATAAATCAATCGCAACAATTTGGAGACTAAGAACTCAACTAGAAAAAGAAGGACAAATTCCGTTAATATTACTTTACTCAAATTAAATGTTAATTTTGAGATTTGTTATCTGAATAAATGTCTAATAATATCAAAAAACAACTTTTTTAGCAAATTTTGAGTAAAATTTAACATTTAATTAATTAAATATTCACTTTAAAGTGAATATATATATTTTTTAATCTCTGGATTTTTACTAGATTCATTAAAAATTTATATATAGAGAAAATTTGTAGCCTTGAAATAAGATGGAATAAACTTACTATTCCAAAAACAAATTAATACTTAATAAAAATTTTTGTCCTGAAAGAGGATAGCCTTTATTTTTACCTTGTATAAGAAAAGATAAATACAAAAAAAATGAAAATCATAAAAACTATAAAAAAAATCTCAGAAGAAGGAACAAAATTTGTTGCTAAATTGGGTATACCTGGTATTTCAACAGTAGTTGGAATTGCAGAATATGGAATTGATAGAGTAAACGGTATAAAACTAGATGCTAAATTAGGTGAGTTATCAGCAAGCACCAGTGATCTAAAAATCAGCTTTAATGATGCCTTAGAATTTCAAAAAAAAAATTTAGATGAAAAAAATGAACAATTAGAAAGTAAAATAGATAAATTGGCAGATGAAATGCTTAATTATCAAATAGAACACAAAAAATCAATTGATTCTATTAAATTACTACTATTACTTGGAGGAATTTCTATTACTGCTTATTTTCTTTTAGTTAAAGAATAAAGAGAATTAGAGAATTATAAATAAAAGAATATTTAGGTGTTTCTTTATAGAATTACGAATTTTACTTTACCCTAATACTAATTCTTGCTATCAAAATAATTTACACAGTGTCAAAAATCTTTGGTCAGATCTTGTTTATTTAATAAATCAATAGATTTGGCAATGGCTTGTTCCATCTCTGGATAGTTTCTTGATCTTTTTCTTTCGGTTTGTTGCCTGAGTTTATTAAAGCATAGTTCTGTAGGATTAAGCATCGGAGCGTAAGGAGTAATAAACTTAATTTCAATGTTTTTTTTGGCCATCTGTTCACTAACGTTAGGCGCGCTTGCTTCTTTTCTTTTGCCAAAAGCAAGGTGTATTTTAGCATTATCCATTAATAAAATATTCTTTTTATCTCCTATCGGTTTTATCTCTTCTAAGAAGTCATAAAATACCTTTCAATCTACTTTGCCTTTAGTTAGTTTTCAATGAACTACCCCTTTTTCTTTTAGATTGCTAATCGCCAATAGAAGAGTATAGTGTTCTCCTTTGCTACTCGGTCTTTGGGAAATTGCTCTTTTTCCTTTTAAAGAATAACCAAACCTTGGGTCTAAATTGGGATAAAAAGAACATTCATCCAAGGCGAGAAAAGGATGCTGGTCTAACAAAACTTTAATTTCTTCATTAAACGCTCGAGCCTTAACCTCATCTAGTTGAGTATAATGATAAGTGAGCTTTTTGTAAGTTAGATTATTTCTCTTTAGTAGCCGAGAAATAGTTTGCTGACTAATTGATTGGTTTGTCTGCTGAGCAATATAATTCGCTATTGTTTTCTGAGTGATGGTGTTATTTTCAGAAATATAACTGATTAACAGTTGAGAAACCCTTTCATTCGCTTTAGGCTTAGGACCAGGTTTTTGCTTGATAGCGTTAGGTTTTTTTCAGCGAACTATAGTTTGTTCAGTTACGCCAAAAATCCTCGCTATTTCCTTTTGAGCTAAGCCTTCTTGTTTTAATTGGGTAATTTGTAAGGGAGTAATTCTTACTTTGGCAATCATATAATTATATTTTATTATTATTTATACTAAATAAATAATTGATTTTTTAAAAAATATAGTTTTCTATTCGCGTTGTATTTCTCCATAGAGGATTAAAGAGAATTTTGTATTCGTTATAAAACAAATTTAAAAAAGTACGTAAAATTTTATAAAATGAATTAATTATAAAGTTATGAAAAATGGTCTAATAATTATTATTGCTGGTCCCATGTTCTCGGGAAAAACTAAAAAGTTAATAGAATTTTATCGAAATTTAAAAGAGGATAAAGATAAAATTCTTGTTTTGAAACTGTTGTTGATGAAAGATATAGTCAAACCGAAATAGTCTCGCATGATGGTGATAGAATCCCTGCTTTAGTAATTAAAGAAATAAAAGAAATTAAACAACTTTTAGAAGAAAATAAAGAAGTAGAAATTATTTTAATTGATGAAATTCAGTTGTTTTTTTCGGAAGAAATAATTAAATTATTCGACAATTTAGCCAAAGAAGGAAAAGAGATTATTGCCACAGGTTTAGATTGAGGCTGTCTTAGTGATATTCCCATTTCTTCGGTAGCCGGATTATTAGCTGTTGCTGATAAAGTAATTAAACTAGCAGGGGTTTGTGATATTTGCGGAGAAAATGCAACTAAAACCCAATGAAAAATGGACTATTTGCCACAAAAGCCAAGTGATTATGTAGGTGGTGCCGAAAAATATGGTTGTCATTGTCGAATTCATTACACTAAACCACAACAAAAATTAGAAGTTGCTCAAGTTCAATAACAATTAATATCTAACCCACCAAAATTTAATAGATAAATTTAAAAATATAGACATGAAATTAAATAAAAACAATCAATTACCCAGCTTTGTAAGAGTAATTATTCAAAATCAAAAACGAGAAATATTGGTGTTATTTCAAAAAAAATAAATTTTTTTAGTAAAAAGGACAGTTTGCATAATAACCTTATTATAAAGAAAAACTACTATTTTTTATAACCGTGAAAATTAAAACAATAATACAGTCAAAAAATCAGCGAAAATACCGAATTATCGAAAAATATATTGCTGGAATAGTTTTAACGGGAAACGAAATTAAGTCTTTGCGAGTTAATCAAGTATCGATTAGTGAAGCTTTCATTTCCTTTCAAAAGAAAGAACCATATATTGTTAGCATGTATATCGCTCATTATCAACAAGCCCATTCCACGACTTATCAAGAAGGACCGCGTAGGAAAAGAAAGATATTACTCCAAAAGAGAGAAATTAGAAAACTAGTTCAAGAAGCAAAAAGCAAAAATTATGCAATAATTCCATTGCAGGTGTTTTTAAACGAAAAAGGCTGAGCTAAAATAGAGTTTGCCCTCGTCCAACATTTAAAAAAATTTCAATTAAAGTCTAAAAAGAAAGAAGAAGAAGTTAAAAGGCAATTAAGAAAAAAAGGTTTTTAATTGTCGTTATAAAATAACTCCGACAATAATATTTAATACGTCATTAAAGAAAGTTTTATTGTAAGAGAGATTTATTTGCTGAATATTTCGTTTTTTAATTTCAGAAAGAAAAATAGCAATAGAAAAGTTAAGAACACAAGTTAGGCGTCTTATTTCTCATAAGCTTTCATCAGTTATTTCTGAAAGGTTATTTTCTTTTTGCGTATCTTTTTTTCTAAGACGTAAGTAAACAGAGAATATTAATTTTTATGGTACGGGACAAGGGACTCGAACCCTCATGCTTTTAGCACAAGAACCTCATTCTTGCGTGTCTACCATTCCACCAATCCCGCATTTATTTAATATTTTCTTAAATTTGCTTTATTTAAATTTAAATATTTTTATATGATAGACTCACAGCCTATAATTAAAAAGCATCCAAAAAAAGTTATTAATAATCATGTTGAGTTGTTCATTGAAACCGATAAATTACACAGCATTAAACGCAATCTTGAAAAATTTCTTAATAAATGAAGCAAAAAGAAACTAAATGAACTATGTTTTCCACAACAATTTGAAAAGGATCGCAAATCATTTATTACTTTACAGTGAGCCAATCGGTTTGCTTTAGCTAGCGCTGGCGTTTTATCTTTAAATGGCTACCAAAAAGTTGGTGGAACCATTAGCATATTTTTTCCCCTAGTTGACTTACTTACTTTAACTCTTAAAGATAAAAGTGAAGTAAAAAAAAGCGTTGAGAAGACTTTGTTAAGGACACTGAAAACCTTGGCAACAATTTTGATGAATTAACAAACATAATTAATCCCATTAAAAACTTTTCTTTCAAAAAATTTAACTTATCTTCAAAAACTTTAACTGACAAAATATATAGTTTTTTAGAAAAATATGATAAAAACAAAGATCAAATAATTGATGTTCATGAACTAGAAATAGAAACTTTTTTCTCGCGACTTAAAAGTAAACTGAGCAAAAGTAAAGGAGAGAAAATTGAAAGAGATTATTAAGGAAATTCAAAATATCCAAAGAGAAATAATCAATTATCAGTATCAATTATAAAAAAATAACATTCTTATAATAACTTGTGCTTTTCTGTTGAAAAAGAAAAAAATAAGAATGAAATTCTCTTTAAGCGCCAAATGTATGTTTTTCATACTAAAGAAAGAAATTTTTATAGCAAACATTTAGTTTTTTAAGTTTGATTTTCGCTAATAATTTTTTCTATTTCGTAATCAAGTAAAGCTCGACAAATATCTTCTAAATCTCCTTTCATAATGTTTTCTAAAAGATACCGACTTTTTTTAAACCGACTTTTTTTAAGGCGATGTTCCGTTACACGATCTTGGGGAAAATTATAAGTGCGAATTTTTTCAAATCTTTCAGCAGTTCCAATAGCCAATGAGCGTAAATTACCGATTTTTTTGTCTTGTTCTTCTTGGTTTTTGGCATATAAGCGACTTTTAAGAACCGTTAAAGCTTTTTCTTTATTATCGTGTTGACTACGACCATCTTGAGAAGTTGCTACTAATTTAGATGGCATATGAGTAATTCGTACCGCTGAATCGGTAGTATTAACGTGTTGACCACCAGCGCCACTAGAACGATAACTATCTATTTTCAAATCATTTGGGTCAATTTTGATTTCGATATCATTAATTTCCGGTAAAATTACTACGCTAACTGTTGAAGTTTGTAGGCGACCTTTGCTTTCGGTAATTGGCACCCTTTGAACGCGATGAACCCCCGCTTCATATTTTAACCACTTAAAAGCTTCTTGGCCTTTGACGAGAAATGATACAAAGGAAAAATTGCCTAACGAATCAACCTTTGTTTCAATCGTTTCTACTTTTCAACCTCGTTGGTCAGCAAACTTACAATACATTCGATATAAATCAGCAGCAAATAAACCAGCTTCATCACCACCAGCACCAGGACGTATCTCTATTAATACATTATGTTTATTTTTTTCATTTTTAAGTAATTTTTCTTTAACTTTTTCTAATAACTGATGCTTTTCTTTTTGTAAAAAAATAATTTCTTCTTCTAAGTTTTTCTCTTCTTCTTCACTTAAATTTTCTTGTAATAATTCTTGACAACCTTTTCGATTATTTTCCAATTTATCTATTTCCTTTTTGAAATTTAGTAAAGAAATTGTTTCTTTTTTTGGATGTTGAGAATTTGCACATTTACTTTCTAAATTTTCTAAATAAAAATAAATCTTTTCTTCCAAATCATTCATTTATTTCTATTTTTTATTTACTTTTTTTAGTTGAGTTGTTTTTTCAAATCTTTTTTCAAAAGCTGAAAAAACTTTTCCAATTTTAGTGCCCGATGATTCCTTATTATAGTAAGGATGACAATTACTACAAGTTTCTAACTTGACTTCCTTAGAAGAAATCGAAAAATTTTGGTAGGTTTGATCACAAGAAATACAATGAAATTCTGTTAAATAAGTGATAAGTTTTTTCATATTATTAATTTAATAAAATTTTTCCTTTTGATTTCGATCTATATACTAAAACAACATAACAAAATCAAAGAAAAATTTATAAATGTTATCATGATTAAGTTGTTTGGGAATATTAATATATTAGAACTATTAATATTGTATATTATTAATTAAAAATTTAGAGAAAAAAATATATTATTATTTAAAGAATTTTTTGATATCTTTTTATATTAAAACTGATATTCAAATTTTTTTTAGTCACTTAACTTAGTTTAATAATGTTATTCACAATCCTTTCTTTTTATTTCAATCACTATTAAAATATCAACATAATACACACCAAATAATAAATTGAAACTCATAAAAATGATAAAGGAATTATTCATAGATAGCGATATTTTCCCCAAGATTTATTTTTATGGATTAGATAAATAGCAAAACATATAAAGTGCTATTGCTATGATTATTATTAAAAAAACACAATAAGTACGATTAATTTCTGCCTTTCTAGTTTTCTTTTGCCTCGTTTCTCTAATCATCAGACATAAGAAATAATATTGTCTTTTATTTTGAAAACAGCATTCCTAGATAAAAAACACTTCCTAATAATAAAAAGCAAGACACAATAGCCAATCAAGTGCCAGTAAAAACATGCAATGCTGTCGGAAAAACTTTTTTTTGATATTCTTTTAACGAAAGAACGTGTTTTTTTTTGATATTCGGAGAAAGAACCGGAAATATTTTTCACATTAACCGTGTTATTATTGTTACTATTATTAAAAAAAGGGGTAAAATAATACATCAAAGTTTTACATTCATAATTTTTATTAAAAATCAGCTATCCAAAAACTATTAATAATTCACATTGGAGTTATAAATACTATTCATCAATATCTTTTCTTTCCTAAGCGTGTATCTTTGCGAATTAGCCAGATAGTGAAACAGTATAAAAGCATGGAGATAATTAAAAACACTGCTACTAAAGAATAGTATCACTTATCATTGTTTGTCATAATAATTTTTACATTATCCTACAACTATCCGTGGAAATATAATCAGGAACTGCTTGCTCTACTCGCGCTTCCAATTCCCTAGTTTCATAGTCAGACTTTTTCCCTAGTTTATTATTACTTTCCCTAATTTCATTAGTTAGTTTAATAGTGTTTCCTTTACCATTATTAGTTTCAAAATCACCATTTTGGTCTTTTGCAACTGTATCAGCTACCCCAACCGCTGTTGCTCCAGCTGTTACAGCAGCAGGAATTAAAGATAAGCCAAAGGTAAAAGGAGCCAAACCAATTCCTCAACCAGTTAATGCTATAGTTGTTGCAGTTCCAGCAGCTGTCCGTGCTCCTCTACCTACTAATTGAGCAGAATTTTTAAGCCTAAAATCATCACTTCTTGCTTCTACTTGATAAGAATAGTTAATTCCAAGTGCTACCATATTTGCGAAGTGTTCGCAATTGCGATTAGCAAAATTATATTGACCCTCACGAAAATTATTATCCTTAGCTCAGACTAACTGCTGAACTATCTCACGATAATTTTTAAAAGGAATGACTAAACAATAGCGACGCATTTCCCCTGTCCAATTTTCTTTAAACTTAGTTCAACTAACCCTTCTTACTTTTCCTCCTCTAATGAAATTCAAAGGAGTTTCTCGACTAATAGATTCGCCAAGGTTAGTTAAAAAATCACTATTAAAACCTGGAACATCATTAGTAAAATCAATTAATTCATCACCTCCTAAGTAAACTCCAACATGAAAATATTCTATTCCGTTAAGTTTTTTTCTCACTCATGCGATATCCAAAGGTTTAAATTCACTAGGATAAGCATTATAATCTATTTTTACATAAGGACTAGTAATTAAATTGTTAAAACCAGTATAAACATCACAACTAGGATGGATTGCTAAAATCGGATTATCACTATATTGCAATTTACTCCTTAGCCAATTAGCTTCTCCTTGGGCACTAGATAAATAATTATGGTTGCCGCGGGAGTGTTCTCCTCAATAACTACAATCGGAACTAATGGGAAAGACTTTTACTTGTCTATTTTCATCTAAAACTAATAAGAAAACTCGGTAATAACCACTGCTATTTACCACAGTCGCTAAATTTTTATTTCAGTTAGTAGAAAACCTTTCTACTTCTTCGGGATTGGTTAGACTAGTACGCTGTCTAACTAAGGCTTTTAAACGGTCTGATTCACTATTATGCTGGTAGCAGTAAGTTTCTCAGGAATAATTGGTGCTATTATAGCAGTTAGAAAATTTACAAATTGACATATTATTATTTGGTTTTTTTATATAGTTTTTCACTATATTAATATTTATATTATATATACAAAAAATTTAGAGAAAGAAACTAAAGATTATTAAGTTTGAATTAAATGGGCTAGGATAATTCCAGCACTAACTGATACATTTAAAGAAGGAATACTATTGCTTAAAGGAATAGTACATAAATAATCGCTTTTTTTGATTAAAGATGGGCTAATTCCTTCATGTTCATTGCCAAAGATAATGGCAGTTGGTGCATTAATTGCCAACTGTTTATAAGGCAAAGCTGAAGTTTCACAAACAGTAGCAATAATTTTATAATTTTCTTCTTTTAATTTATTAATGGCTCATGTTAAGTTATCTACTTGACAAACCGGAATATAAGCGGCACCACCATGGGAAACTCTCACTACTGAACTATTGATTGGTACTTGATTTTTAGTAGGAATAATTATTCCATCAATTGCCAAAGCAGCGGCAGTTCGCAAAATTGCGCCAAAATTATGCGGATCTTCTAAACAATTTAAGATAATAAGTAAAGGAAACTTTCGCTGTGGTTGAATTTTTAATAAATGAAAAATTGAAACATACGAATAATCTTTAATAAAAATCCCAATGCCTTGATTTTTTTTGCCAAAACCATAACGAGCAAATTGTTCTTTATCTAATAATTGATAAGATATTTTTTTTTCTTCTAATAATTGCAGTAGTTCTTTGTCATTTTTGTGCTCTTCGCGTAAAAGAACCTTTTTAAAGGTAAAATAAGGGGAGTGAAGCAAATTGCGGACAGTGTGATTGCCAAAAGCTAAAAAATTCATAACTATTATTAAATTTTTAAACTTTTTATTAATTTTCTATTCTTAATATTTCCTCTTTCTTCTAAAAATCTTTTCAGTATTTTCTTTTGATAATTGCTGAAAGGATCTGGTATCCTGATTGAGTTTCTTTTAGTTAGATCCAAAACTTTCCACGTTGTATAAAATTATCGTATATGATAAAAAATAAAAATGTTAGATATTTTTTATTTCTTATTTGCTTAGTTATAATAATAGCTTTTTTTGCTGTTTCCATAGATAAGTTAAACAAAAAAGAAGTTCAAAATACATTACCAAACACACCAAACACACCAAACACACCAAACACACCAAACACACCAAACACACCAAACACACCAAACACACCAAACACACCAAACACACCAAACACACCAAACACACCAAACACACCAAACACACCAAACACACCACCAACTTTAAACAAATGAGAAAAAATAGCAAAAGAATTAAATAAATTAATCAATGAAATTGCAGACTTACAAGAATTGGAACAGAAAATTAAAGAAAAAAATTTCCCCAATCCTTTAGAAGGAATAAATTTAGTAGGAGTAAGTAAAGAAAGTTTAAAAAGCAAGACGCAAGAATTATCATTTTCAGCATTTGAAAATGGCAAAACAGTAAAAAAGAAATTTAGAGCAATAAATGTCAGTGGAGATGGTAATTGTTTTTACCATTCGTTAGGAGTTTTTTTAACTGGTAATGATAATGATAAAGAATTGGCTTTCCGCTTGCGATTATCATTAGTTCTAGAATTATTAACCAATCTTTCGCTTAGAGGTATTTTTGAAGAAGACATAAAAAACGAAATAATAAAAAGGCAAATAGGAGGTATTCCGGAAAAAATCGGTTCAGTTTCTAGTAATTATTGAGGAGGTAATGGAGCTTTATTTATAGCAAGCGTGGTTTTAAAAAGACCTCTTGCTACATATTATACTAGTGGAAATGATGATATCTTTTGATATGAAAACGTTTTAGATAGTCCTGCTCATCTTGATTTTGCTGAACTCTTTGTAGGTTCTTTTCAATATTTCGAATGTTGGAACAATTATAATATAAAAAATGGAGGACATTATTACGCTTTAGTGGAAGAAATAAAATAAATATATAATTAATATTACTATGAAACCTGAAAACGAAGAAAAAATAAATAAAATAAAAAAATCGGCTCATGATTTTTCTCAATTTAATTTGTTTAGAAGAGAATTGATAGAAAATTTTAAGAAAAATGGTATTTCTCTTGCCGAAGAACTGGATACTAGTTTTTGTCAATTTACTTTTGGATGAGTTACTGATTTTAAAAAATTCACAGAAGAAATTTTGAAAGAGTTAACTTTTAAAGATCAGGAAATAGCTAATCTAAGAAGTCAATTGAATAATGAAAAATCAAATGTTCAAAATGAAAGAAATAGAGTAAATGATTTACAAAATCAATTAGACGTCGCCAATTCAAAAATCATCCAAGCTCAAAATATGCTCGGTATCGGTAATTTAGATGATTTAGAATTAGAACTAAAAGGTTTTGATGGCGAAGTATGAAATTTAGAAAGGTGGAAAAAAGAAATAGAACTAGAACAATTACACTCCGAACAATTAGATAACTTCTATCGCCATAATCCCCCTAGTGAAAATACTTCTTTTGCCAACATTCTTCAAGAAATTACCAAAAACTATTTAGCACTTAATCTAGAAAAGGAACAATTAAAGCAAGAGAATAAACAACTAAAAGAAAATATTCAGGTTTTAGAAAATTTGGCTAGTCAAACCGAAGATATTTTCTTACCAGCTAAAATTGAAGAGAAAAGAGAGCAATTAACTAGTTTAGAGCAAGAGATAAAAAATAACTTAGAAGAAAGATGACAGGAAACTCTAGAAGATTTATTGGAAGCCCAGCAGACTGTCTTTGCTAACAATAATGATTATTACGCCCAACGACAATTAAAAAAGTTTAAAAAAAGATTGTTAGACTCTCAGCAAATAAGTTCAGAACAATTAAATAAACTTTGCCAAATTCAGAATGAACTAAGTTTTCTAGAATTAAGGTTAATTAGAGAACAAAAATTCGAAAATAGACAAGAAATCCCACCACATCAAAATCAACTCCAATAATTAATCCCAAAAATATTTTGTTAATACTTCGGGAATTACTAGCCTATTGTCTTTTTCTTGATAATAATATTCTAATAAAATAGCAATTAAGCGGTCAATTGCTAAACCGGAAGCATTTAAAGTATGTGGCAAATATTTTTTTCCTAATTTATCTTTTACTCTAATTTTTGCTCTACGGGCTTGAAAGTCTTCACAATTGCTACAACTGGAAATTTCTAATCACCTTTTACTGACTGGTAATCAAACTTCAATATCATAAGTTTTCGTGGCACTAAAACCTAACTCAGCAACACTTAATTCAATTACTCGGTGCGGTATTTTTAATAAATGGAGAATGTTTTGGGCTTCTTTAACCATTTCTTCTAACTGGTGATAAGAATTTTCCGGTTGGACTAAACGAACCATTTCTACTTTATGGAATTGGTGTAAACGAATAAAGCCTTTGTTTTCTTGACCAGCCGCTCCTGCTTCAGCACGAAAACAAGGACTATAAGAGCATAATTTTAAAGGTAATTTATTTTCTTCTATAATTTGGTTGTAATAGAGATTAACCAAAGGAACTTCAGCAGTTGGTATCAAGTATAAATTGCTATTTTCTAATTTGAACATATCTTCTTTTAGCTTAGGTAATTGACCAGTGTTGTATAAGTTTTGTTCACGAACTAAGTAGGGAAGTGTAAATAATTGATAATTTTCTTTTTGATGTTGATGAAGCATGAAATTAACAAGAGCGTGAATTAGTTGGCAACCTAACCCTTGATAAATAATAAACTTATTTCCTGATAAACGAATTCCTTTTTCCTCATCAACAATAGCTAATTTTCGTGCTATTTCTTCATAAGTTAAACTATGCTCGATATTGTATTCATAATCAATAGTTTTTATTAACCGATTTCCTTCTGTTATTGGAGGAACATTAATTGCAGGAATATTAGGAATATAAGAGATTAGTTTTTTAATTTCTTCTTGTAAAGATTCTAATTCTTCCTCGACTTTTTTTAATTTTTCTTTTAACAATTTTACTTTTTCGGCATTTTGTAAACCAGTGCTTAATTGATTTCTTTCGGCACGTTGCTGATTAATAATAGTTAATAGTTCTTTTTCCTTTTGTAATTTATCGTGGATAGTCGCCAATTGTTCTTTTTTTACTCCACGAGGCAATAATTTTTTAGTTAATTCAGAAAAGTTAGTATGAAGCAAGTTATAATTAATCATATTTTGATATGTTTTGTTTTTACTTAAAAATTATTAGAAGATGAGACAAATAATAATCAATTAAACTTTTTATATGAACTAGTTAAAAATTTTTATTCAAAAAGTTGATAACTTACTTTTTTTTTTTGTATAAAATTAGTAATATATAAATGCACATGTCAGAAAAATGAAATTGAATATCTTTTTTTTTAGGAGTTGCTCTTGGGTTAATCGTTGGAATTATTGCTGCTACTATTTATCTTGTAAAAAAGTTTCAAAAAGAAATAACTAAAGGATTTGATAAAGAAGAAATCCGCAAGATGTCGGCTGCCTTTGGACAGAATCTAAAAGAATCAAGACTTAACGAAATTGCCAATATGATGAAAGAAAAGTTTAATAAAGATAAGGAAAAAGACAAAAAAAAGATTAATAATAAAAAGAAAAAGTAATGCAAACTGGACTGTTTTTAAATTGTGAACAATGCGCAAGAAAAAATTATCGTAGTTCCAAAGGCAAAAAAGTTCAAGAAAAATTACGTTTAAAGAAATTTTGTAAGTTTTGTGTTAAGCATAATTATCATAAAGAAGGAAGTATCAAATAATCATTATGTCAGTCAAAATTCGTTTTTTATTAGTGGGAAAACCTAGGCAACGTTCTTTTCGGTTGATAGCTATTGACAGTCGTCGGAAAAGAAATAGTAATAAATTTTTAGAAATTTTAGGATTTCATAATCCGCAAACTAAAGAATCTAAATTGGATAAGGAAAATATTCAAAAATGATTAGCAGTAGGAGCGCAACCAACTTTAACTGTTAAAAATTTGTTAAAAAAACACGGTATTAAAAAAGAAATACCCAAAATAAATCAATCAACATAAAAGTTAAATTCGTTCATTTAAGTTAATTCGGAAGTCAAATTTTTTTTACCATTAGCTGGAAAATTTACTGAAACTTGATTTTGGTAGTTAATATGATACTTAGTTAATAAGGTTTCTACAGTTTTTTCCATTACTTGACCACTAATGTTTTTTTCCTATGGGTTCCTAAACCAACTTCTAATCCTAAGCAGTAATCTTTTAAATCTTTAATTTTTCCACTAATTAAATACTTAACTAAACCAGAAGTAAAAATTAATTTAGTTACTTTTTCTAAACTCAGATCTTCCCAATATTCAATATTTTCTGTTTCTAACCAAGAAAAATTTTTTAGAACTATTAAGAGATTTCTTTTAGTCTTTGCTTTAAGTTTTCTTTTTCTATACTTTTATACTAACCAATAAAAAGTAAAGTTAGAAGCATAAACTTCTCACAAGGTTTATCAGTAAAAGTTATTAGTGATTTCTTTCTAGTAATCATTCTTTAAATTTTTTCTTTAGATAGTTTTCTAAATTTAAGACCATGATTAATTCATCTTCTATCTCCTCCATTTCCTCTGAAGTTAAAATTCCTAACCTTTTTCCAAATCTTTCAAAGGTTAAAGTTCTGATTTGTTCACATTTAGCTTTGCCAGGCTTTCCTTGGAAGAAAGTAGGAACATGAAAAGGTAAGATTTTTTTTATACTAGTGCTCAAGGGAACTACAATAATAACTTTTTCCTTGGCATTTTGCTGATTATTAGAAACTACGACAGCTACTCTATTGTCTCATTTATCTCCTTTTTGCTCATTGCCGATAGCATCAATAATTTTGATTTGATAAACTTCCCCTCTTTTAATCATCCCAACCATCTAATTCAGTATTAGTTCAAACTTTGATTTCCTCTTGCTCTTCTTTATCATTAGCTCACACTTGATAAGCTTGTTCTAATTTTTTTTCTCAATTATGATCTTGATGTCAAGAAAAAGGAAAGTTTAATTGCTTATCTTTAATTCTTTTTCCTAATTCTTTTAAAAGTTCTTGATTACTTACTTGTGATAAATTAAAGCCTGTCATAATATTATATTTTTACTATTTTTTAAAAAGATAATAAACTAATTAATTTATTGCTCTTAACCATATGTTTTTAAGGACTTAAAAATCTTTCACATAAAAAAAGGGCAGTTATCACAGTGTTTTTAACATATTAGGGTTTATTTAAGTATTTGTTAAGGAGATTAAAGTAGAGTTTAGTTTTGTGAGGAACTTATTAAGGTTTTTTATTTAAATTTACTTGGTTTTTTCTCCTTGTCATTTTCCTTTAATTTATCAGTTTCGTTATTTTTTCGAGAAAGATAATCATAGCCAATTTTTGCTGTTACTCCAAGCCCAAACATTAATGCTAACGATAACGGTGATGAGTTATTTTTTTTCTCGGGATTTTCTTCATCAATCATTTTTTTTAATCGCTTTAGTTCTTCAATAATTTCATAACCTGTTTTGTTATCAAAAGTCTTTTCTCAATTCTCTCACAATATTTGATTTATAGTTTTGCCATTAATTTTTCCATTTTTACTATTGATATCTCAGTGACCCTTAATTGCTGAAATTGCTTCTTTTTGTTTTTCATCATCATCAATATTATGATATATTACTTTACTCAAATTAAATGTTAATTTTCTATATCTAATTTATAACCACTCTATTATTTGATTTTAAAGTATTTTTTTAAGTAAATATTTTTATCCTCTTCAGCAGCTTTTTTATCCATTACACACAAACTATCAGCCCGAAATTCTTTACAAACTGAACAAAGTTCTTTTCCTTTAGTTGCTTTTATCCATTCAGAAAGATTTTTTATAATTGAAGTTTGCTCAGTAGATAGTTGATTTAAGACTTGCTGTTTAGTTTGACAACAAGAATTTACGCTTTTATTCATTTTATATAAGCTTATTTTAAACTGCTTTTGCTTTCTACTAAATTTATTATTTTTTCTAAAGATTTTACTAACTCACTAATTCTTTCTTGATTTAAAGAATTAAAAGTTATATTATTTATGATTCTACTTTCTTTGGATCATCGATGCTTTACTCATCATTCAATTTCTTTATCTATATCTTCTTTTTTTTCAGGAATTAAAAAATTCTCCATATTTTCTGGAAATCAACTAATTTTACTCTCTATGCTATGAATTATTGTGTTTTCTTTTATTTCATTAATATTTTTTAATTCTCCTTGATGTTTATATCAAAAACGAGTATGCGTTTCTTTATGAAGACAATTTGTTGGTTCACTTTCACTTTCTGGTTCAAAATCTTTTGGAAATTTTTCTTCATCTATTCGATTTTTATCCAAATCTAATAAGAATCAATAATTTAAGTCTAGTTTTTCAGCCAATTCTTTGAAGAATATGTAATTAGTTTTTCCAAAAATAGGAATAATTTCTATTTCTACTTTTTTCTTTATTTTTTCACTAGTAAGAAGTATGTAATCACTCATTCCTTCTACGAAAATAATCTTCTTTGAAAAAAATACTTTTAAGTTGCGTTCGTTAAGAATAACTTTTCATTGGTTATAATATAAACTTTTTAGCGCTTCTGTAATTCCTTTTTCTTTTTTTTTACGAAAGCATTGACAATAAGACATTCATTCATTGGTAATCTTTTTTATGTTTTCCTCTTTTTCAATCCAATCATAAAAATAGAAAATAGGCTTTAAATTTCCTTCATTTTCTCGATTCTCTTCCTTTTTTATTATAGCTATGTCTGTTTTTTCATTTTCATGAATAAAATGAGATAAAAATGATGGAGAGTGAGTAGTTAATATCACTGTTACATTTTTTTCTTTTGCTTTTTTAATAGTATTTGCTAATTCAGAAATAAGAGAAGGGTGAAGGAAAACTTCCGGTTCATCTATTAGGAGAATTGGTGTATGAAAAAAAGATGAATAAAATCTGCGTTTTTCTTCATACTCATCGGGATTGTCTAATCTAGGCGCATAATAATATTCTCTTTCATTAGGTGATTGAGGTTCATTTTTTAAATCTTCTATCAAAGATTTTATTGCTTCGATTTTTAAGTAGCCCGAACCCAATTTATCCAAGGGATGAGAAACGCTTTTGTTATATCCATGATAAATTTCCTCATCCCCTTCTATATATTTTATAAAATTTTTTTCATCATTAAAGTCGGGTTTTCATGGCTTTATTTCTTCATTAGGTTTTTCTTCGCTTTCTATTGCAAAATATTTGGTAAGGTAGTTAGTTGTTGTTTTTTTTCCTTCATCTCATCTTCCGTAAAATACTTGAAAACTACGAAATTTAGTTTTCTGTAATTGCAATCTTTGTCTTCCGGGTTCAGTTAAAAATGAGGTGCTGGTTTTTAAATCAAAGTAGTAAATTTTATAAGAAAACTTTATTTTTCCTTCGATAGGCTTACTTTTTACACGCGGATTTGATGAATGAAAAAGATAAGGAAAATAACTTGAATCAGAATAAAATAATTCATACAAAGAATAAGAATAGCGATAACCAAATACCGGACCCTTTTCCGATTCTTCTTCTCGATAATTTTCATCACTAACCTCAAATTTATCTCAATCTCTGTTTCTTTCATAAATATAATCTAGTAAGTTACTTTTACCGACATTATTTTCGCCAATAATCATTGTTATTCCACCTCTAATGAATTGAAAATTAAGCTTTTTTATGTTGCGAAAATCTTCAATAAATTTATTTATTTTTCATTTATTCATTACTACTTGCTTTTTTACGAGAGTATCTTGATTCCCATAAGTATAAATTTATTTTTCAATCTCCTAACCCTTGACTACACTACGTTTATTAACTTAAATGCTCATAAAAAGATAATGTCTTTTGCTTTTTTCAAAATCGAGTTGAAACGAAATGTTTTAGTGTCTAGGATTAATGATAACTTGAGTTTGAAGTTCTTGCAATTTAAAAATTACTTCTTTTTTAATAATTTCAGCCAATTCATCAAGATTATCGTTTACAGTAAAAACATGATCGTACTCTTCTTTATTCGCCGAAGACATTTCTGTTTCAGCAATAGCTAATCTCTTTTCTATATCTTCTTCTTTATCTCCTTTATCTCCTCTTTTTCTCAGGTTTGATAATAATTTATCAATATGTGATGGTTGTAATCAAAAAGAAACAATCTTGTCTCCTCAAACTTTTTTTGCTTTCTTGAATGATTCTATAGTGATAATTTGAAGTATGTTTTTGGTTAATAAATCATTTTCTAAACTAATTGGTGAACCTCAGTAATAGTTGTTATTGTATTCAAAATAATTCGAAATTTCTTTATTATTAAGCCTTTTTAAAAATTCTTCTTTACTAACAAAATAATACTCTTGACCTTCTACTTCTCCTTGTCTTGGAGAACGAGTAGTAAAACCAATTCGTTGTTTAATGTTTAATTCTTGACAATTTAGCAATCTTTTTGCTATCTCGCTTTTTCCGACTCCGCTCGGTCCAGAAATGATAACTAATACAGTGTTTGTCATATTATTATATTTATAATTTTTACATTTATCGAAATATTATATTCATAAAATTATTTATGAGAACGCTCATTTTTATTTAGCTTAATATAATTATTTATACTTAGTTTATTAAAATAAATTGTTATTAAGATTAAAAAATAATTAAAAATAATAGGAAATTTATATTAATTTGGTGGATCTGATCGGATTCGAACCGACTACCTTCTGTGTGCAAAACAGACGCTCTGCCAAGTGAGCTACAGACCCTTTCTTATTATCTTATATTTTTAGCAAACTAATATAGTTATAATTTTCACTAAATTGACCTATAAACAGTTTTAAAGTATTTTAAGAATCTTTTCTTTTTGCTGTCGATAATAATTTAACTTTTCTTCTTCTTTTTTTCTTAACCATTTCGGAGCTTTAGCAATAAAAGTTTCATTAGTAAGTAAATTATAACTTCTTTCGTATTCGCTTTGATAAAATTCTAGTGTTTTTGTTAATTTTTCTTTATTATTTTTCTCTTGAACAATTTTTAAAAGACCAAAAGGATGAATGTCAAACAAAGAACAAGAATTTTTTGGAATTTCTTTTTTTTCTAAAAATATTTTACTTTTAGTTAAAGGTCATAAAAAAAGGTTAAAATCAAAATTTTTTTGGTCTTTTCAGTTCTCAGTTATTTCTAAATAATTTTCTTCCAAAGAAATTTTTAGACTTAAGTTATTTTGTTTTCGATACGAACGGATCGCTTTTATTATTAGCAAAAGACAATTTACTTGTCAGATACTATTGTTTTTTTTAAGATGATTGGAAAGCATGAAAAAGACAAATTTTCCTATGAGTTAACCGAAAGTGAAACTTTTTTTATTTTATCAACCAATTTATTAAAAATTTCTGGTTGTTCAATAGCCATTTCGACAAGTTGTTTACGGTCTAGATTAATTGCTCCTAATTCTTCAAAGTGGCGAAGCAAATAAATAGCTAAAGAATATCTTATTCCTTGTTCGCGAAAAGCATTATTTAAACGCAGTATTCAAGACTTGCGCATATCTCTTTTCTTTTGTTTTCGACCAAAAAAAGCATAGCGACGAGAACGCATTAATTGTTCTTTCGCGGTTTTAAATAATTTGTGCTTGGAGCCAAAATAACCCTTAGCTTGTTTGAGAACTTTTCTTCTTCTTTTACGAGTTACCGCAGTATTGCTAGCATGAACCATATTATTTATTTAACTTTATTTAAAAAAAAACTAAACAGTAAGAACAATTTATCTTTTTGGTACCCAAAGCCGGACTCGAACCAGCATGGAGTTTAAATTCCGGTGGATCTTAAGTCCACTGCGTCTACCAATTCCGCCATTTGGGCTTTTTATTTTTTTTGTAAAATTTTATTAACAAAAATTGCGCTGATATTTTTCTAATATTAAAAAATTTTTAAGAAATGTAATCATCAGTTTCCAGATAATATCTGGCAGAGGTGACAGGACTCGAACCCGTATTATCGGATCTGAAGGCCGACGTTCTAACCATTGAACTACACCTCTATTTACTGATTAAAACTAAAAAAATAAAAAATAGCATTATTTCAGAAAAAATCAGTAGAAACTTATTAACTAACCTAGAAATTTGGTGACCCGTACGGGATTCGAACCCGTGTTCTCATGGATGAAAACCATGCGTGTTAACCGCTGCACCAACGAGCCTTAAATTTTAATAAATTCACGCAATTTTGCTAAATCCATATATCCTTGCGAGCGACGGATTATTTTAGTTTTTCATACAAGAAACAAAGCAGGTACCGCCTTAACATCGAACATTAATCTTTGTGCTAAATTAGGAAATTTTTCAACATTTATTTCCAAAGCAATAATTTTGTTATTTTCTTGCAACAATTTTTGAATGACCTTTTCTAAACTATGACAAGGTGCACACCATGAAGTAGAAAATTTTATCAAAACAAGTTGTTGATTACTCCTTTGAAAATAAATTTCTAGGTTAGTTAATTTAGTTAATACTTCCAACATATTCTTTTTGGAAAGAAAGAGAAAACTCTCCTTCTTCCCAATTTTTTATCGCGAACTTTTATAATTGTTCTTCCTCTTCTTTATTCTTCTTTTTACCAAATCAACCAAGCACGAAACCAGCAATTACTAACGCTATTACTAAAGCTACTCCCCCAAATACTATTCAAGTCATTCCGGAAATTCCTGTTTCAAAAACTACCTCTTTTTTTTCACCGTCATCGCCTGTTATTTCAGTTTTAACGCTGGTATTAAAAAAAGTTTTTATCTCAGGCGCATCTTCTTTTAAAGTATATGTTTTACCATCGTGTGTAATTTCATTACCTTTTTTTTTATCTCCAAAGAGACTTTTTCATTTATCTCTTCCTTTGATTTTTTTTTTGTTGTCTTTGTCATTCATATTATATTATATTTTTTTGGAGCGAACAAAGGGAATCGAACCCTCATCCTCAGACTGGCAGTCTAATATTCTAACCGTTGAACTATATTCGCTTAGCAACGGAAAGTTAAAACTTTCCGTCTCTATTTTATATTATCTTATTTTATTTACTTTTTTTTTACCTTTTTGAGCAATTTTTTCTTTGAACTTAGCAGAAAATTTTGCCCTAACAGTCTTTCCGGCAGGAACAATTATATTTTTTCCGGTCTTTAAATTCCTTGCCCTACGCTCCTTTGTCATTACTGTTCTTAAAGAAAAGTAGTTTTGTAATCTAATTTCTTCTCCTTTTAATAACGAAGTTTCGATTTCTTCTAATAATTTATCAATCATTTCTCCGACTTGGGTTTTATTCAAGTTTATTTTTGTTTGTTTTTTTTGTCTTTTTAAATTTTCAGAAATGCGCTCAGCTAAAGTCGTTTTTCCTACTATTATTGATTTGTTTAACATATTTTTCTGGTGGTTCAGGACGGAATCGAACCGTCGACCTTTTGAGCTTCAGTCAAACGCTCTACCAATTGAGCTACCGAACCTAATCTAAAAATTATAAACCACAATTAACCTTGGCTGACCTCCATAATCGTTAAAGGTTTTAATTTTAACCTTTCCCAAGCATCTTAATATTATTTTAATAATTCTTTTGGCTTGCTGATAACCAATTTCCAAAACCAAAAGAAATTTAGTAGTTAAAAAAACTGGTACTTGCTGAATAATTTGCTGATAAAATCAATAACCATTTTCCATAGCTACCAAAGCTTTTAAGGGTTGTTGTTTTGCTGATTCAGCAAGCAAGTAATATTCTTTTTCACTAACATAAGGAGGATTAGCAACGATGATATTAAACTTTCTTTTTTCTAAATTAGCAAATAAATTGCTTTGGCAAAATTCAATATTTTTTGTTTGTTGTAAAAAAGCATTTTTTTTTGCTATTTTTAAAGCATTTTCACTGATATCAGTTGCTGTAAAATTTCAACCTGGTCTACAATTTGCCAATGAAATTGCTATGTTGCCACAACCAGTCCCAATGTCAAGAATTTTTAAATTTTTCGTTTTTGGTCAATGTTTTTGGGAAATTTCAAGAGTTTTCTCAATCAATAATTCAGTATCTTTTTGCGGAATAAAAACGCCTTTTTTTATACCAAAAGTTAAATTATAAAAGGCAACTTGGTTAACTAAATAAGGGATAGGATAATTTTCATTAATCAACCTAGTTAATTTATTGCAGATAACTGAATATCTAAAATTTGTTAAATTCTTGCGAAAAAAATTTAACCAAAAATCTTTGGAATTTGTTTGGCAAATAGTAATTATGTCATTTTTTATTGTTTCTGTTTTATCATTTTCAGTCAAAGAAAAAGCATAATTTCAACAATCTTGGTAAGAATACATTTTTTTACTTATAAACATTCCTAAATCTTTTTGGCAATACTAATGGTGGAGATGATGGGATTGAACCCATGTCCTTAAACCGACAATAGTTACTTCTACAATAATAGTTTTTTGATAAAATCCTTGCTTTCCGCCAAAAAGCAAACTGCAAAAGCAAGTAGGTTATTTTCATTAATCATTAGTAAGTAAATAACCAAACTTGGCTAACAATCCCAATTTTATTACGAATTACTTTAATGGAGAAAGTAATAAAGCAACATTAACTATATTCTAACTAAGTTGCATTTTCCGAAGTTATATTTATTAAATATTAATTCTTTCGGAACAATTGTTTTGCTTTTGTCTGCATTTTTGAGACGTTTTTTTTATTGCCATAACTATATTATGTTTAAGTCAAATCGCACATCCCCATAATATTATTTTAATAATTTTATTTTCGAAACAAACTTTTAATTAATTTAACTAATCAGTAAAGTAAGAAAATAAGCACAAATAGTACAATTATTAAAATGATTAATTTTAATCAGTTGCTTTTGACATAATTACCTAAATCACTAACATTAGCAACTCCTTCTTTTGGTCATTCCAAAAATTTTTTTAACCATTTCATATAACTCATTTAATAATGGTACGGGACAAGGGACTTGCACCCTCATGCCTTACAGCACCAGATCCTAAGTCTGGCGCGTCTACTATTCCGCCAATCCCGCTATTTTTTTTATAATCTTTATTTTTCTAACTATAACGAATAATAGCAAAATAAATAAACTAATGTTGAATAAGATTGATATATAATTTCTATTTTTTTGCTTTGGGTTTTGTAAAAGTTTTGCAAAAATAGCAAATCATAAAAAGAGATAGATGATAAAGTCAAGAATACATACTCTAATCAAAAAAAATAATATGTGGAAAAAAATAAGCAATTTAACAGATTTAGACAAACTAGCCCAATCTTTAGTTTTATTTTTATTACCTGATACTTATTTGTTGCTTAAAGGAAAACTAGGAGTAGGAAAAACTGCCTTAACTAGGTTAATAGCCAAACATTTAAAAATTAAACAAAAAATAGTTTCTCCTTCTTTTACCATTTTGCAGCAGTACTCAATAAGTAAAAATTATTATCTAAATCATTTTGATTTTTTTCGATTATCACCCAAAGAAGACTTAATGATTTTTGCTGATTTAATAATAGGCAACGTTAACATTATTGAATGACCGGAAAATAATCCCCAATTTTGGCAAGATAAAGACTATATTAAAGTAGAAATGGTCAGAAAAGAAGCTGAAATTAGACTAGTCAAGATTTATTTTAGGTAATAAACCTCACAAAGGCTAAAATTTTCCTTTTCCTAGTAAAAATATTAATATTAAATAAAATTTACGTAAAACACTTAATATGATTGTTAATAAACAAAAACTTTTAGAAGTTAAAGCACAATTTGGTCATCTTAAAAAATATCGACATCCGCAAATAAAACCTTTTCTCTATGAAAATAAAGAAAAAAAAGATGCTTTGTGGAATATTTTTGACCTAGAAAAACTTATTAATTGTTGCCAAATGGTTTTCCATGAAGTAAAAAAAATAACTGCAGAAAAAAAAATTATCTTATTTGTTGGCACAAAAAAGCATGCAAAGGAAATTATAAAAGAAAAAGCGATTGATTGTCATTCTCCTTATATGGCCAACAAATGACCAGGTGGCTTACTAACCAACTTTGAGGAAACTACTAAGCAAATTAAAAACCTAAAATTTCTTGAATCTTTGGTACAGTCTAACCATTTTCAAAAATTGCCCAAGAAAGAAAAAAAATCTTTAGAAGGAAAAAGAAAAAAACTAAAAACTTTTTATGAAGGCATTAGTAACTTAAAATGTCTTCCGCATTGCATATTTGTCGTTGACCCTTTTAAAGAAAAGACTGCAGTAGAAGAAGCTAAAACCTTAGGAATTTCGGTTATTGCTTTATGTAGCAGTAATTATAATCCACAAATGGTAGATTATTTTTTGCTTGGCAATAACCATAATGCTCAATCAATTAGTTTTTTTGTCAATCTAATTACTGAAGCAATAAAAGAAACTTGTTTTTCATCGAGTAAAATTTCAAAACTTAAGCAAAACGAAAAAACTTCTGAAAAAAAATATAAAGAAAAAATAATTAATAACTCAAAAGAAAATGGCCGTACCCTTTAGAAGAAAATCAAAAAAAACAAAAAAAGAGGGACAATCGGCTTTCAAACATCAGTTTCGTCAGAAATCTTTGCGTCAACTTGCCAAATGTTCTAATTGTCAAACTTTAAAAACACCTCACCAAATTTGTCGCAATTGCTCTACTTATCGTAACCAAAAGTATTAATAAATGTTTCTAAAAATATCTATATAGGCTCTTTTTTATTTTTCTTGACTTTTTTGTAAAAGTGCTTTTATTAATTTAGTAACAAGTAATTTTTGTTATTTAGTGCGGCGACTATATCAAGATACTACTAATGAGGTATCAAAAAGTTTATTTACTTCTTCAGGGAAAGGCAAACGTAGGTAAGTAATAGCCAAATTTTCTTTATCAAAAGAAAGAAAATCAGGAAATTTAGCATTTTGTTCTAGATTAGCCTTAATTATTTTGTTTTCTCGCAATTCTTTACGACGTGGAGTTATCACACTGCCAACTTTTACTTGAAAAGTAAATTTATCAACTTTTTTGCCATCAATTAAAAAATGACCATGACCAATTAATTGTCGTGCTAAAAGTTGAGTATTAGCCAAACCAGAAAGACGAATTATATTAACTAAACATGAAGTTAAATTAATCAATAAACTATCTTCTATGTTCAACTTGTTTTCACTTGACTCAGTTTTTTTTTTGGAATTAATAAAAGCATTACGCAATTGATTTTCTTTTAAAAAGCCAAAAAAGAAGCGCATACGGTTTTTTTCCCGATTTTGCAAAGCATAGGTAGAAAGTCTTCTTTTTCTTTTTTCGCTATGTTGACCAGGCAAGGTACTTCTTTTTCGAAATTCCTTTTTATTTCCTAATAAAGAGAAACCCAAAGCACGAGATTTTTTTCAAACAGAGATAGAATGATTTGACATATTATAGTTTTATTATTTTTTTGTTCCTAGAATATTTCTTAATAAGTTTCCGCTAATAGTTACTTTTCCGATTTTTTGCATTTTTTTCTTTCCCTCCCTTTGTTTTTCTCATAACTTTCTTTTTCTAGTGATATCTCCACCATAACATTTACCAGTAACGTTTTTTCTTAGAGCTGGCAATGTTTCGCGAGCAATTATTTTTCCGCCAATGCAAGCTTGAATAGGAATAGCGAAATTTTGTGGATTTAAAGTTTCTTTGAGACTTTCACAAAGTTTTTTTGCCCGCTCATAAGCAAAGGTTTGATGAATTAAAAATGATAAATCTTCTACTAATTGATTATTAAGCAAAATATCTACTTTGACAATTCGACTAGGTTGATAACCAATAAATTCATATTCAAAAGAAGCATAGCCGTGAGACAATGATTTTAAACGGTCATGAAAATCATAGATAAATTCGGCAAAAGGCAACTGATAAACAATTTGGTATCAGTTATTCGTTTTTCATTCTTGGCTTTGGTAAATTCCTCTTTTAGTTTGGCACAGTTCCATGATTTTTCCCACATATTCTTGAGGTGTAATAACTATCAAAGAAATAAACAATTCTTCAATTGATTTAATGGTACTTCAAGGGGGCATTTTGGTCGGATTAGCTAACTCGGTTTTTTCGCCATTAGTTAAAGTTAAAAGATAATTAATAGTCGGTGGCGTAATAATTAGGTCTAAATCGTGTTCTTCTTTTAGTCGACCCTGAATTACTTCTAAATGCAAAAGTCCTAAAAAACCGCCACGCAAACCCGGTCCTAGAATATTTGAATCAATTGGATTCAGTATTAAGGTGCTATCTTGTAATTGCAATTCTTCTAAAGCTTTTTTAAATTCATTAAATTCAGTAGTGTTTGTCGGATATAAATTAGAATAAATATTTGGTTTTAAAACCTGATAATTAGCGACTGGTAAAGAAAGACTAGTGGCATCAATAATTATTTCTCCTACTTTTATTTCTTTCATGTCACGAATGCTAGCAGTAAATCAACCAATTTCTCCGGTTATTAACTTGTCTTTTAAAATTTCTTCTGGTATTTTGACTCCTAAACGGTCTACTTGATAAGTTTTTTGATTACTTGCTAATTTAATCTTTTGTTTATTTTTTAATTCTCCTTCCAGAATCCGAATGTAGACAATTACACCATGATAACGATTATAAAGAAGATCAAAAACTAAAATTTTTAATTCTTTTTTTTCGGTTTCTAGTGGTGCAGGTATTTCATCAATAATTTTTTTTAAAAGCAGCTCAACATTTTTTCCGGTTTTAGCAGAAATTAAGGCAATGTCGCTTTCTTGACAATTAAGCAATTCAATTAATTGGTTTTTGGTAGTAGTCAGTTGTGCCGAAGGTAATTCAATTTTATTAATAACTGGTAAAATTTTTAAATTAAGATTTTTGGCAATTTGATAATAAGCTAAACTTTGTGCTTGAATACCTTTGGTGGCATCAACTAATAATAATACTCCCTCGCAAGCGACTAATGAACGAGAAACTTCATACATAAAGTCAACATGACCAGGCGTATCAATTAGATTAAAAATGTAAGGGGTGGGATTTTCTGGTGGATAGTATAATTGGACAGCATTTAGTTTAATAGTAATTCCTTTTTTTTGTTCTAAACTTAAACTGTCTAAAATTCGTTCAACTTGTTTATTACGTTTTTTTAAGTTAGTTAATTCTAAAAAACGGTCTGCTAAGGTAGATTTGCCATGGTCAATATGAGCAATAATGGCAAAATTACGAATTTTTTTAGTAAAAAAAAATGTCATATTTTACGTTTTAACTGATAAAATATTACTTTGAAAATTCTTTGTGCTTTTGCGAAAGTTTTAAAATTGATTATTTTTTTTGAATTCTTCACTCAATTTATTTTTTCTCACCATGATAATCTACTAGTTCTAAATTAGAAATTTTTCATTAGTAAAAGAGAATAACAACGACATTTCTTCCCAAACTCTTTGTTGTAATTCTTTGCTTCATTTCTTAACAAAAGTACGTTGTCAAATTTTTTCAGTCTCTTTGTTTTTAAATAAAGATTGAGATTTCATTTAGACTGATTTAAAGTTAGAGGTGGATTTGGAAGGATGAAAAGGACGAATAGATTTTTTGACTAATTCTTCTTGACGATCACTTCAAATGGCTAAGTCATAAATTTGCTGTAAGTTTAAAAAACCTTCCGCTCCCACTTGAAAATAAAACCCTAGTCGATAAGCTAGATCAAGATCAATATTGCGTTGACCATCAATTAACTCTTGTAATTGATAAATTGGTAAATGAATTTCTTTCGCTACTTTATCTACGGTTAGATAACGAACTTGAAAAAAACGACGCTCAATTATCTTTCTTGGATGAGTTGGAGGAAATTTTTCTTTTTCATTCATAATGTATTATTTTGCTGTTTTTATTAATTATTAGGGAAACTCCGCGGAAGTTTTCGCTAACTTTTTTCTTTTTCTTCGGCGAATTCAGATAATTAGGAAAACTAGAGTAATAATTATTACTAAAACCACCGCTGAAACTTTAGCGATACCAGCACCATTTCAATCGAGAACTTTTGCTGAACCACCCACTAATCTTTCCCTTTCTTCATCTGCTTTTCTTTTTTTATTAGGCTGTAAATATTCATTACTATAACTAGTTAGACCGTTTTTAGTTTTTTCTCGGTAAATAGTAAAATCTGAACCAGGAACTGCTTCGGGAGCACTAAAACTACCCACGAAATTTTTTAACAAACCCTGATAAACTTCTAGTTTGAATTTAATTAGATATTTCTTTCCGTTACTTTCAAATTCAATAATTTCACCTTGACTATTACGAGTATAATAATCATTTCCGGTCAACTCGGAATGAACTTTTTCTCATGACCCAGGATTTAAATAACCGGTTCTTTTTTACCATCTGGCGACTTTGCTCAATCCAGAATTAAACTTTGTTTTTTAGTTAGTTTCTTAATCTTTCCATCGCTATCTTTAATTCAAGCCGTTAGCAAAAGATTATGAGATTTTTTTACCATACCATTACTGAGAAAATGAAGCGGTTGGGTGACTCCCCAACCTTTCTCCATTTTTCATTATCATTTAAGTAAGCCCTAGTTCAATCTGAATGTCCTTGAGTTTCTATAATTTTAAATACTTTTATTTTTTTGTTTGTGTTTTGTGTAGTTGATTGATTGTTACCCATAATATTTTTGTATTTTTTTCACTATTTTCTCCCAGTAAGGGACTTAGTAATTACTGACTAAGTAACAGTTTTTTATTTTTAGAGCCAATGCTCAGCGCTGTCTCAGTAGACTTTTGCCTAAGGCAAATTTTTAAGCAATAGTAATATAATAATACTCTAGTAAAATTCTATAAACTTTTAGTTAGTTTATAAAGTTTTTAATGGAATAGTCTTTCCCTTTTTACTTCCGGTAAAGTCGCTGTTAGTCTGACTAGTATTTTTAGACTACTAGGGCGAAAGTGTGAAGCTATTTTTTATTTAAACTTCCTAGGCTAATTTAAAAGGGATTAATAATAACCCTTAATTATATTATTATCATTTTTTTAACTTTATCACTTATATAAATTTTACTCTATATATAATTTTATTATATTATACAAAAAAATTTAGGGAAAAGAAAATCTTTTTGGTGAATGATTTTTATTTTTTTGGTTTGCTAATTTATATCTTTGGTTTTAAAATTGTTAATCAATCAATTGCTTTCTGTCCGGATTCTATTAATAAACTATTGACTTTGGAAAATGGCCTAGAACCAAAAAAACCGTATTTAGCACTAAAAGGTGAAGGATGAGAACTTTCTACTCGTAAAGAAGGTTCAATTTGACATAAATTACCAAGCATTTGTGCTTTTTGTCCTCAAAAAACTCAGACTAATTTTCCTTTATGGTTTTTTTTTATGTAATTTAATAAAGAAATAGTAAATTGGTTTCAAATTTCCATATGTGATAAAGGTTTGCCAGTAAGAACAGTTAAAGCAGTATTAAGTAAAAATACTCCTTCTTTGACTCATGGCAAAAGATTAGCATCATTTGGCATTCTAAGTCATTAGTTAATTCCAAAAAGATATTTTTTAAAGTAGCTGGCAAATATTCTGGCTCCTTAGTGCTAAAAGCAATGCCATCAGCTATTTTTGGCTGATGATAAGGGTCTTGCCCTAAAATCATTACTTTAATTTCTGATAAGGCTATTTTCCGAAATAATCGGAAAATATTTTCTTTTGTAGGACAACAATTACCATTTGTATATTCTGCTTCTAATTTGTTAAATAGTTCAAGAAAATATTCTTTTTGGGCTTCTTCTTGAAAAAAAGGTTTTCAACTTTTATCAATCAGATTAAGTTTAAAATCTATGTAAGGTCTTTGTGAGAACAATTGTTCACTCATATTGTATAATACATTTTATACAAGCATTAAAAATATAGTGCTATTGCTATGATTATTATTAAAAAAACACAATAAGTACGATTAATTTCTGCCTTTCTAGTTTTCTTTTGCCTCGTTTCTCTAATCATCAGACATAAGAAATAATATTGTCTTTTATTTTGAAAACAGCATTCCTAGATAAAAAACACTTCCTAATGATAAAAAGCAAGACACAATAGCCAATCAAGTGCCAGTAAAAACATGCAATGCTGTCGGAAAAACTTTTTTTTGATATTCTTTTAACGAAAGAACGTGTTTTTTTTGATATTCGGAGAAAGAACCGGAAATATTTTTCACATTAACCGTGTTATTATTGTTACTATTATTAAAAAAAGGGGTAAAATAATACATCAAAGTTTTACATTCATAATTTTTAATTAAGCAGTTTTTTTGTCAATTTCCGCGATTTTTTCTTCTAATATTTTTTTAATCTTTTGTGATGAATCTACAATTGATAATTCTTTTTGCTGAAACATAATTAATTCTATCCCTCGTTCTTCACATAATTTTTTCGTAGCATCTAACAAAAACTTTTGAGTTTCAAAATTACGCAAAAAAACTTCTTCATTATCAGCAATGCGATTTCTTGACCTTAAAAGTTTAAGTCAACTTTCTTTGTCTATTTCAAAAAAAACAATGATATCGGCATCCGGAAGCACGTCTTTATCAATAGTAGCTATTTCTTTCATTACTGGAAAATAACGATCCGAAGGCGAAAGTAATCAACGCATACAGTGTTTATCAATATAATAATGCAATAACTTATCATAATAAGTATCACAAAAAACTAAATCGCCATTTTCGCTTAACTCTTGTGCTTTAATCAGCATTGGCGTGCGAATGGCACGAAATCAAGTCAGCATGGCAAAACTACCATAAGTTTTTCAATCTTTGGCGGCATCAGCTCATTTATCTTCTTCAGGTTCTAAAAAACATTCTGCTTCCATAAGCGAAGCCACTTCTTTTGTGGTGCTTGATTTACCAGAACCAGGAATTCCTACAAAAACAATTAACATATTTTAATTTATTTTATTTTTTTTATGGAGGAGATAGAGAGATTCGAACTCTCGCGCAGTTCTTCTGCCTAACAGTTTTCGAAACTGCCCCCTTAAACCACTTGGGTATATCTCCATATACAAAATTGGCTTTCTTTTAACCTATTTTTTGTCTATATACTAAAATAAAAAATGAAAGAAAAATTACAAACACTAGTAACTGAGTTTACTAAACTAAAAGAAAAAATACTAGCTAAATTACAGCTAAAAGAGCAAACTATTAACACGAAAACTAGCCAATTAAATGAAAGCACTAGAAAGTTAGAATTACAAGCTAAAGAAAACACTGAGAATGAAAAAGTCTTAGCGCAATTACTAACGGAATTTAAAGAGTTAGCTAAGGCGTTAGAATAATAGAAAATTATGTTTCATCCTATTCCCGGTCGGCATTTAGTATTAAAAGAGTGGGAAAACTGTAAAAATAAAATTGCTAGTTTAAAGAGTAAGCATCAGGAAATGGCTAAACAAATGCAAAAAATTGAAGAATTAAAGTTTCACCTAGAATATCTAATTAGAAACAAAGAACTAGCTAAAGAAGCCTTAGAAGCCTATCAAACTTTTACTAAAGATAATTTTCCAGGTGATCTGTTTGCTGGTAATTTTCCTCGCTTTGGCCGCGGAAGAGAAGAAACTTACGAAGAGGAATGGTGAGAAAAAGAACAGATTCTAAATATGTTGAAATTATTAATAGAAAAATTATAGTCTTTCTAGTTAGACTTTAAAGAAACTAAAAAAGCAGTAAAAATATAAGTATAATCTAATGGTTAAATCAAAAACGAAAAAGATTATTAATTATCCAGTTAATTATTATCCTTGCCAGGTGATTATTAACGGCAAATTATTTATTAAGTTAGAAATCAGTCAGTATTATAAAAGTAAATTGGGACGTTCAACAGTTAGTGATGAAATAATTAGGAAATTGATTAAACGGTTGAATAGCAAGAGAATTAAAATAAGTGAAAATGGTTACTATAATTTTGAACCGTTATATATTGGTTATCGAGCCTATAATTTAGTTTGAGATTATGAAGAAGAAAAATTTACTACTGCTTTACTGATAATTGATTGCTATCGAGAAAAGAAATTTGATAAAAAATAAATAAAGATATGCTAAAAAACACTACTAATTCAAAAAAAGCGAAAATGAGACCTATTGATATAACTGCTTTGGAAAGAATGCGACAACCAGGTTATCACCAAATAAACAAAGGACTAACTTTGGATGCCACTCCAACCGATAAAGCCAAATATGAAATTCAGCAAAATATCTTACGGCATATCCAAGAAAATAATGTTTCTGACCAACAATTAAAAAAAGTATTAGAAATTAAGCAAAAAAAGAAGTTAGAATGCTTATTGTTTGCTCATATTGATAATTTCAGTTTGGATGAATTAGGTGATTATGCTAGTAAGTTATTAGGCTCTTTTGAATTAAAAATAGTTCGTCCAGGTGAAGAAATTCATCCTTTAACTAATCATTCTCATAAACACCTTTAATTAGTCCTTTCCTTTTTATAGCCCTTTTGCCTAGTTTAGCCCTTTTCCTTACTTTAGAAAAACTAACATAATTTTTCTAGAAGAATTTAAGCAAATTCTTCTTAGCCTAGAAATTAATAAACTTAAAACTTATGAAAAAAATATTATTGCCTTTATTAGCTTTATCAGCAATCACTTACGCTTTTTACCAAGAAACTAAAAAGAAAAGTGAAGCAGCACTAGCCTTTGCTGAGCAGGAACTAACCATTACTAAGCAAAAACTAACTGGAAAAATTCCTTTAGAAAGCCAAGAAACTAAAGAAAAACTAGCTAACTGAGTAAACTTTTTAGAAAGCCAAATTGCTAAACTAAAAGCCTAGTAAATTAGCCCTTTTCCTTATAACTTTGCCTTGAAATAAGAATTACATAATTCCTATTGAGGATTAAAATCCTTAAAGAAATCTATGGCCTTGTAAAAGTTCCTTTTAGGAATGCTTACGCATTTCCCTTATATTTGCCTAGAAATTAGAATATTTAGCCCTAACCATTAATTACCCTGATAGAGGAAACAAAGTTTACTATTACTAAATAGAAAAACCAAAGAAATTTATAAAAATGACTGGTTATACTACCGAAGATTTAAAAATAAAGTTTGAAAGAGTAGCTGCTATCAGAATAAGTCAGAAAAAGAGAGGTGATGAACGCTATAAAAATGATGCTGGCTACTGAGATGGTGGTCGCTGTGCTTATGGTGGCGCTCATAATCTTCAAGAAGACTGTGAAAGATTAGCTAAATTCTTTTCAGGAATCACCGAATTAAAGAATGCGAGAAAAGATTTATTAAAATTTGATAATCGGACTGAGTTTGAAAAAAATCAGCAAAACTTGTTGACCAAAGCCAAGCAAGCGATTAATGGTTTACAGATGAAAACCGGTGCTAATACTTCAGTGGGTGGAATTTGTATTATTTGAAATGATTTTTCTTCTTATTTAGATTCAACAATAGATAACTTTCGTGGAGATATGGAACAGTTAAAAAAAGACTTAGAAAAAGTTGTTTATAGCGAAGCCAAAGAATTACAAAAAATTTTATTGGATGAAAGAAAATTAAAAAAAGAAATTGAAGAAAATGAAAGAAGAGCACGAAATGAGACAGACGAAACCAAAAAAAAGCATTTTCTTTTTTTGGCTGAAGAAGCCAAAAACCAATGAAAGAAAGTTTTAGAACGAAAAAAACAACTTAAATCAGCTAACTTAGGTGATACTTTTGATCCTAATAAGCACATTGACGATTTTTTGCAAAAGTTAGAAGATAAACTTAACAGGAAGCCTCCAAAACCTCCATTACGAACTCCTTTTAACCCTACTGGTGCTAATAATGGTTCAGCCGAACCAGAAAGTTTTTTCGAACAGTATAAAACCCAAATATTCGCTGTTTTAGCCTTAGCATTCGCTTTTTACCTTTATTCCCAAAAAGAAACCGAAGAAAACTATTATGACTACTAAGCAAGAATTAGCACAGCGATTAGCCATTGCCAAACAAAAACTAAGTAAAGAAATTGCTTTGGAAAGCTGAGAAACTGAAGCGGGAATAAAAGACCATATCCAAGACTTAGAAAACCAATTAGCCAGAACCCAAGAAGAAATTGAAAGGAAAAATAAAGAATTAGAAAACACTAAGAAAAAGAAACTTCATTGGCGAAGAGAAAGAACCAAAAGAAGTTGAACGGAAAATTGATTGCTTCGCAAAAAAGAAAGTTTTGAGAAAATTCTTAAAGATTTAGGCGGAGAAGAAAAGATTGATATTTTTAATGTCGCTGCTGATTATACTATTCACTTTCCACCCTCTTTGTGAAATAATTTAACCGAAGAACAAAGAAAACTAGCTTTAAGCAAAGGTCATGGAGTATTAGAATTAGATGAAAAAACAAAAAGTTTTCGTTTTAATGAGTTAGTAGAAGATTGAGAAGACCAAACAACGATTAATCCAATAAGAGGAGAACCTGACCCCTTAACAGAAAAAGATAACAATGCTTTGTTTTATGGCACTGGTGGCACTGGTAAAACTTCGTTAGTAAGACGTTTAGCTTACAATTCTGACCTTTATCCCTTAATTGAAATAAAAGGTTCTTCCCTTACTCCTCGCAAAGAAGATTATGATAATGGCATTGACAATCTAAACAAATTCATCTTTACTCTTTGTGATATTGAAAACATCTTAGAAGATGATTATGAATTCACTAGGGAAGAAAACGGTGAAATTAGATACATATTATTTGTGGATGAAGCTAATAATGTTTGTACTAATACGGCTTTGTCTACGGATTTTACTAAGTTAATGTTTTTAAAGACTTGTATGGAAGGAATAGATAAAAATGCCCAAAGCCAAAACCTCTGAATATTTGCTACTAATTATCTAAATTTGATTGACCCTTTTGTTTATCGACCGGGCAGATTAAGCAATCCCTTAGATTTTAGTTGAACCTTAGGAGATTTTAAATATTATTGCAGTAAAGCCGGAATAACTAATCAATTTCCGCAACACTGGCAAGAAACTGATACTTTAAATGATGAAGAAAACAAATGAATGAATAAATTCAATACTATGAGTTTTGAAAGTTTTTTTCTTCCTTTTTGACAGAAATTTATTACTCATCCTGATACCCAAAAACAATTAGTAGAAGAAAAAGAAATAGATGAGAAAGGTGAAGAAAAAATAACTAAGAAAGGGATTAAAATAGGTGAAATGTTAGAGTTCTTTTGAAGACTTTTTGACAGCAAACAACTACATAACTTTAATGGTAAATATGAAAAACCTCAAAAGCCAACTACTGAAGAATTAATCCCTACTATCACTGAAGCAATCGATGTTCGTTTGAAAGAAATTAAGGAACAATTAACACGAGTTAATGAAGAAATGGTTTCACAAAAGCAAGAATATATTGGAAGTTTTAAAAGTCAAATTGACAAAATATCATTACTTTTAAAAGCCATTGGAGAAAAAGTATAAACATCATGGATAATCAACAAAAAACAATTACACAAATAGAAAACAAAATAAAAAATACTCAAGCAATTATTAATCAATATGAACTAGAATTAAATAATTGAAAAAGCACTTTACTCACCTTAGCCCAGCAACTGGAAGAAATTAAAACAATTATGAAAAACAACATTAAAAAAATAGCCTAAATGGCTCAAATAATAGTAAATAATCATGGCAAAAAAGAATTATAACTTTTGAACTTTTGTACAAGATGCAACAGCTGCGGTTTTAGCTGTTCCTACTTATGGAGCAAGTTTATTAATAAGTCCTACTGCTCGAAACCTTATAACAAGTGGAGGAGAAGATAAAGACGACAACATTAACAATGCTCTAAAAGAATGAGAAATTAAAAACCAACAATGAGAAACCCAAATAAAAGCTAATCGAGAAGAATTGGAAAGATTGCGTAAAGAAAGAGAAAAAAAAGAGGAAAAATTTAAGCAAAACAATGATGAAATCGATAGATTACGAACTATCACCAATAATCCTAATAGCACCAAAGAAGAAAAGAACAATGCGCGAAAAAGAATAGTTTTGTTAGAAGATGAAAATAAAAAGTTAAAAGAAGAAAGGAATAAATTGGAAAAGGATATAGAAGAAAAAAGTAAAAATCCTACACCTCCAGCACCAACTAAACCATTTAATTTACCAAAATTAAGCACCACAGATAAAGTAATTATTGCTGGCTCTCTAACTTTATTAATTTACTTTGTTTTCATAAAAGAAGATAAAAACAAGTAGCAAGTAGAAAACTTAAACTTTGTATATATTAGAATTACTTTCACTAGATTTGCTTGTTGCTAATTAATTTAATTCTTTTCTTTTTTAGTTATTTTTTTGTTTTTTTTTCTTTCTTTAAATTCATAGTTATCGGTATCTAGAGCTGGTCCCGAAAGAGTTATTATCAGGAAAAATAAAATAGAAACAAAGATAGTTAAGGGCATATTATCTTTAATTCTTTTATCTATTTCGGGAAAGAATAATCCCATTAAACTGGGTAAAAGAATTCCTATTAGAGTAAATATTATTGAACCTTTGGCTTTTAATCATCTTTCAGCCGTTTTTTTCCTTTCTCTTCATTCTTGATAACAATCATTACATTGAATTAATTCTTTAGCATTCTTCTTTTCGCTAGAAAATAATCAAAAGAAACCTCACTTTTCCTTTGCTTCTATGAAATTCTTACGGAACTTGTCATTCCAGTGAATGTCTTTATCACAATTATAACAGCTAGCAAAGGGTTTTTTAGAGCATTCTTGACAAAATATCGAGCCTTTAATCTGAACTTCTTTTCCGGGCTTGATTTCTTTAAAGCATTTACTACACAGCATATTTATCCTTCCCTTTTTTGCTGATTAAGTAAAAGCCAATCCCTATCACAGCAACTAATACTAAACCACCAATTATTCAGGGAGTTCAATTAAAAGGTTCGTTAGCATTAGCTTTTGCTGGAACATCAGTATCATTATCTAATTGCTCTAATTGCTTTTTTTTATCTTCTAACTCTTGTTCTTCTTCAGTAGTTTTATTAGGTTTATTTTCTAAATTGCTGATAGATTGCTGAATTTGCTCTCTCTCTCTCTCTGTATTGCTATCTGAATTATCTTTATGTTTATGGGGTTTAGGTACTGGTAAATTAGAATCAGATGGTTCTTGTTCTTTGTTAGGATTGTTATTAATTTGTTGTTCTATTCTTAAAATAAATTCTAGGTATATTTTTTCAATGCTCCTAGACATTTCAAAAAACAAACCTTGACCTAAAATTCCCTCAAAATATTCTTCATCAATTCTTCCATTTTTAAATTTTTGTCAATGTTGTTCTAAATCAGGATAATCCTTTTTAATAAAGTCATCAATAGAAGAATTAGATCCATAAAGATAATCATAGAGACCAAGTATATCGTTTTTTTTTAATTTTTCATTTTCAATAATTTTTTGCTTTTGTTCATCAAGTCATTCATCAATTTTTTTTTTGTATCATAACTGACAATTAAAAGCAAATTCTCTGCCTTTATCTGTACTGCATTCCAAGCAATAAGCTTTTCTAAAGTTATACTGATAATTATTTTGCTTTTCGGGCTTAAAAATCCTCCCATTGGATATTTTTATGACGGCAACTTTTAGGACTAACCATGGCTGTATATTAATATATTTTTATCTTTAATTTAATAAAAATAGTGAAAAAAGCAATAGTAAAGAACCAACTAACTGAACACCCTGGTAATTGGTGGTTTAGTATTAGTTGCTGTGATAGGAATAGTTGTTTGATTGTTTCTTAAAAATAAGCATAAAAAAGTCGTTACATAAAAACCAAAAACTAAACCAGCCAAACCTAAGCAAAATAAGTCAAGCGGAAAGTATTAAAAACAAAAACCCAAAAATAGACATTATTAATACTGAAAAGTCAAGGGAACAATTAGTTTACTATTTTTGGAACTTGTGGACAAAATAGTAACCCAGTTAAAGCCAAGAACATAGCGGAAACTTATGCGATTAAATACTTTTTAATGAAACTGTTTTTAATACCAAGCGATGACAACTTAGATATCCTAATTCTTTAGAAAGCGAACCCATTAAATTAGTAGAAAAACTTCTTGAATAACTTTTACGAAAAGTTTATAACATAAAATTAATATTATTAATCATATGGATATCTTATTTATACTAATTTTTGTTTTAATTGCTCTATTTGCTATCTCGTTTTTTTATCTAATGATCTTTCTTCCGAGAAATCAACAAAAGTCCTTAAAGATTCAGTTGGATTCATTTATTAATCAACAAAAAGTAAATAACCAAACCGAAGAAAAAAAAGAAGAAATAGCAAAATTTACACTTGAATTAAAAGAAAAAATAATTGAAGTTTCGGAAAAATTAAAAACCAATGAAGAAATAACCAAAATTTTATTGGAAAATGTCGATAAAAGTATTAAGGGAGAAATTGTAAATCAACAAAACCTGCTTCAAGGAAAAAACAAAGAGCTGAGCGAAAGGATGAACAAAGAAAGCAAAGAGCTGAGCGAAAGGATGAACAAGGATTTAGAACTTCGTCTTAATAATAATCAGCAATTAATAAAAACATATTTAGAAAAACTGGAAAAAGATTTTTCGCAACCTTTGGAAAAACTAAATAGCGTTCTTTTGAGTAATAAGCGAGGTGAATGAGGAAATACGCAACTAGAAGAATTATTGTCTTCATATCTACCAAGAGATGACAAACTTTTTAAACGAGAAGTTTGATTAAAGAAAAAAAGAACGAACAAAAAAGAAGAAGGTTTAAGAGCAGACGCTGTTGTTTTTAGTGCAGACAATAGACATAATATAGCTATTGATAGTAAATTTCCACTTGATAATTATCTTTCTTCAATAAATGATGAGTGATCTAAGGAGCAACAAAAAGAATTTGAGAAAAAATTTGAAATTGATGTAAAAAAACATATTGATAAGGTGTCGGAGTATATTTCTCCAGAAGAAGATGGTATTAATTATGCTATTATGTTTATTCCTTCCGAAGTTATTTTCAGTAAAATTAACGAACAGAGATATTATAGTATTATTAAAACAGCTTCAGCTAAAAGAGTTTCTATTTGTTCCCCAACGCTTTTGCTAGTTATTATAGATCAAATAAAATCATGAAATAAAAATTGAGAACAAAGCAAAAATTTGAATAAGATAATTTCCGAAATTGCTAAGTTCTGAAACGATCTTAGACGTTTTCAAGAAAGATGAGATAAAATCGTTAAAAGTATTGAGTCTAATAACGAAAATATAAGACAGTTTAATATTAGTGTTAAAAAAATAGTTGAAACAGGGGAAAAAATTAGAGATAGAGAAAGCACTTTATTAAAGGTTTTACCTACTGATTTGTCAGAAGAATAAAGGCAGATATCTTCAGTAAATTAAAAAAAATATATGAAATTTAAATATGATTCCTTAAACAATCGTTTTTGAAGAGTTGACGAGGAGTATTCTTATGAACTACCTGAAGAACAAAGTTTCACCAGTTCTTACGGAGGACGAGGATTTGTTTTAGATTCCAATCAACCTAATCACTGGATTAATTTCACCACTTATTACCAAAACATTATTGTTTTCTATAAACATGTTAATAAAATTAATGGTGAAGAAATAATTACTTACTATCAAAAAGATCTCCCAAGGAAAGAAATAATTGAATTCGAATTAACCGAAAAGGACGTGGTTGCAAAAAGAAATAATATTTGAACCAAGAAAAAGAAAAACTAAGATTTTATAATCACTAAACTAAATATATGGGAGTTCCTAATTTTTGAATTGAAATCCAAACCAAGAAATCAGGGCATAAAATGCTCTCTTGTAAAATCGAGGGCAAACATTACATAGGATTTTTAGTAGAAAAAGAAGAACGAACCCCTGAAGGGGAAATATACACTAAAGAAATAGCCAATATGCATCCCTGCGATTGAGAAGGTTGTAGTATTTGTCATCCTAATACCGTGTTTGTTTAAAAATAAAGGCAACTCAGTTTAATTAACTATTAATCGTTTTTCAATGTCTTTTTCGTGACTAAAACGAAAGCATTGTTTTCCTTAACAAATCCATATTTCTTAACGATTGGCTCAGCCGTAGTTATCTTTTCTTTTAATCATTCTTGATAATCACAATTTTTATTTTTACATTTGAATTCTCTATGTTCACTACAAAACTCTGTCTTGTTTGTCTTCGGATTAACCCCAAAACATCGAGGGTTATTTTGACATTTTTTTCTTTTCAAAATTAATATATTACTATCGAAGTTACAAGCCACGCACTTCAGAGGAATTTTTTTGCCAAGTTTTTGTATTATTTTTTGAACTTTTTCTCCAAGTTTTTTAATAGTTTCTTGAGTGATTTCAGTTTCTATCTTAAATGTTAGAATTTTTTTACTTTCCTTATCAAGAGGAAGACTTCAACTCTTGTAAGCTTTCGCCAGTAAATTTTCACTAATAATGTATCCATAGTTTAAGTAATAGTTTTTATCTAGTAGTGGCACACATTTTCAACAAAAGTTTAATGCCTCAGTGATCATGGTTGAAGTAAACTTTTTCTGATAAAAACTATGAGTATAAACAAGAATAATTTCTCTTCTTTCTTGACAGTGGAAACATATACTAGTAGACTTTTTGCCTTCTTTTATTTGGATTGACTGACTATTCATTTTTTGTTTTTCCTTGTTTTAATGCTCTTTAGCTTGTTTTTTTAGCTTTATTTACTTATTCATAATTTTCAGTATACCAAATTATATAATAAATAATAATATAGATAGAAAGCGAAAAGAAATTAGCTGATAAACTCTCTAATTTCCAAGGTTAAAAATTAGCAAACATTTTTTGCGAAATGCTCACAATTACGATTAAGCAAATTATAATCTCTTTCACGGAAATTAGTGTCTTTGGCTCAGACTAATTGTCCTATAATTTCCTTATAATCTTTAAACGGAACTATCGGATGAAATCAATTAACTCACCTTCGCTTAAAGAAACAATAGGGTCTTGTATAAAATCTCTCCAACTTTCAATTTTCGCTCCTTGATTATCACCCGAAATATGACAAACTTTATTATTTCCTAAATAAACACAGACATGAAAATATTGAAAACCGCCATCACTTAACATTGAAGGGTCAAATACCCTAGTTTTCTCTACTCAAACTATGTCTAATGGTTTAATATAATCCTCGGGATTAATAGAGTAATTAACTGTAAATTGGTAGCGTGTGCCAATTGGTTCATAAGGTAAATCTCTTTTAACTACATACGGTCAGCTAACTAGACTATTAAAAGAAGTAGAACTATTTGGATTAGGAAATACTTCTAAAATAGGATTAGCACTATTCTGTAAATTGGCTCTTAAATTAGTAGCTTTTCCTTGGGCACTGGAAAAACTAGTATAATTACCCTCTATTTTAATTGGTGCTATTATTTTTTCCATCTTTTCCTTGGCTGGTTCATAAACTACTAGGTAAAGAGCATAATTATTATTTTCAGCAATTACCGTGGCACAGTTAGGATTAAATCAGGGGCTAAAGCGTTCTACTTCTTTAATTTCCCCAGTAATAGTAGTATTAGCTTTTACCAAATCTTTTAATTGTTGTTCTTTTAAGGCTTCTTTAATTTCAGTTTCTATTTTTTGGGTACAATTGCTACAAATACGCTGATTAACAGCGATTCTGTTAGAACAATTTTGACATTTTTTATCATGTCGCTCACAGTATTTATTCCAACCAGCTTTGAAAACCGAAATTCTTTGGTTGCAACCAGCAACTTGACAAATTTCTTGGTGAAAAGAACAGTAATTAGCATTAGTTTTTTCATAGCAATTAGTAGTTTGGCAATAATTAGCTTGTTCGTTTGTTTGATAACTAATATTGGGTTCTAGCGAGTGAATAGTAATTAAATTATTGCTATCACTAACCGAATAATCTTGACCCAAACGAAAGTTGCAATAATTTTGAAAGATTAAATAACCACCTATTTGTCACTGTTGAACAGTTTGGTTGGTAGTTTCTACATGATAAATTTCTACTTTTTGATTTCCTAATAATTTTAAAACTAAGGAACAAAGTCTATCAGACTAGGTTTAGAACTATAACCATTAATTTGGGTAATTAATTTCTTTTCAGTTCTTTTGGTAAAATTATCTTGGTGCTTTTGCTGAGCAATTTGCAATTGATTACTTAAACAGTTTACTTCTTACTTTTAATTTTTTTAAATCTAAATCACTTCGCTCAGTTTCTTCTTTATTTTGCAAAATATATTTTCTCAAACGCGTTATTTTCTCTTCTTCTATTTCAATTGGATAATTATTAAAAGCTTCTATTTCCAAGTCATTAATTTTGTATTTTGAATAATCATTAATACGGATATAATTACGACTTTTGTTCTCATCAATTCATCCTTCTTTAAGAAAACGAAATAAATATTTATCATTAAATTTAAAGAAAAAATTAGGACATTTTTTTTCGATTATTGATTTGTTGATAATATACTATGATTACTTTGTTATTATGAAAACAACCAAAACCATACACGAAGTCTTTTTTTTAGTTAGGTTAAGTTCACTGGCACTACTTGCTTTAAGATTATATGTTTTTGGCATGGCAATTCTATTTGAAGTTTTAACTTCTTACTTATATTTTACTTTTCTTTTTTTATTAAAGAGTTTTTTTAACTTGCTGCTTCTTTTAATTTTTCCAGCGCTTTTTTGGCTGCTTCTTGCTCAGCAGTTTTTTTGGTTTTTCCTTCGCCTTGCTCACGAAACTTACCATGGCGGTCGCTAACTTCAACAACAAAAGGAGTCTTAGTTCCAGTTCTTTTTAGTTTACCAACCAATCGGTAAAAAATTTGGTCATGTTGAGCTTGACAAATTTCTTGTAATTGACTTTTATAATCCCAAATTAAATTTTCTTTTCCTTTTACTCAGAAAAAAAGGGTTAAATTTAAAAAATTTCATACCATTTTTTCACCTTTCTCTAAATATAAGGCCGCGATGAAAGACTCAAAAACATCGGCTAAAATGCTTGGTTTTTCCATTCCGCCGTTTTTTTTTTCACCAGTTCCTAATTGTAAATAATTAGCTAAGCCAATTTCTTTGCTAATTTGCGCTAAAGTCCCCTCCTTGACCATTAATTGCTTTAATTTACTCATTTGCCCTTCAGCAGAAAGCGGAAAACTACAATAAACAAATAAACTAGCGTGAAAGTTCAAAATACTATCCCCCAAAAATTCTAAGGTCTCATAACAATTTTCTAAACCTTTTTCATTACGATAAGAACTATGAACAAAAGCCCAATAAAAGTTATCACTGTTCTCAATTGTTTCGATAATTTTTTTAATTTCTGCTTTCATCATTAACATAAGTAGTGCCTAATTCTCGTAAGCTAGGCGATAAAAGATGATAATCTCACTTGCTCAAAAAGCAATTCACTACATGTACTTTTATTTCTTCGCCTTCTTTAAAATAATAAACCGCATAATATTTAGGTGAAAACTTATTTAATTCTTTTAAAACGGCATTACGACTTTCTTCGGTTGGTGAATAAACTTTTAACATAATTAATTTATCTCGAGGAAACAATTGGCTAAGCAAATAAGCTGAAAAGAAAACATAAAACAAAGTTCCCCATAAACGTTCATTGTTAGTAACGTATTTCAAATATCCATAAGAGGTTCTTTCATAAAAATTATTTTTTAGATTAAATAATTTGGTCTTTAATTGTTGCCTTTTTTTATTTCTTTGTTCAAAATTTTCTTGGTTTTCTTCTTTTTCTAATTCGGCAATTTTTTCCGTTAATTTGTCAATAGCTTTTTGCTTGCCTCACAAATATCTGCCAATATCTCATCATAGTAATTCCGATTCTTTTTCATTAAATTGTTCTTTCAAAGCAATAATGACTAAATATTCTTCTTTTTGTCGTATTTGTCTAAGTTTATGGATTTCGTTTTTTATTTCATCTTTAATCTCAATTGCCAAAAAATTATTGTTTTCCAAACGTGCTGACTCTAATTTTTCTTTTTTTTGGTCAATAACGCTTTGTAATTCTAGTTCTTCTTCAATTATTCGTTGTGTCAAAGGAAGAACTTTTGTCATGTCCGTTTGTTCTTTTTGAAGAACTTTTTTTTGATAAAGAACATTGCACAATTGGTTTTGCTCAATATCAGAATTGCCTTCAATCATGACAAAATCAATTACCGTAATACCAAAGATAACTAAAAATCCAAAAATTTTAGTTATGGTTCCTAAAGAAATTTTGGTATTTTTTTGTGAAGAAAAATGACTGGCAATAATTTCTAAACCACCCGGCACTGCTTTGGAACGAAAAATAATTCCATAACCAATCGTATGAATTGCTGCTGCCGCAATGGCAATAACAATGTAAAAAGGTAAAGTAAATCCTAGTTGATTTTGAATGGTTAATCCACTTCAACTTCCTGGTACTAAGCGATTAAACAGATAGTTTCTTAATCCCAAAAAGTGAAAAGCATAATTTCAAAATATCTGAAAAATAACATAGAAGACAGCAGTACCTACCACTTCCAACTTTGCCTTAAAAATAATCCGAAAAACTAGAACGAAAATAACATTAATAAGCAAAGCAATAAGATAATACCATAGATAGAAATTTTTTATTATGTTGTGTCCCTGAGCTACGCGCAAACTAGTTTGAACTAAACCATTGATTCCACTATTATAAATGCCATTTGGATCAAGTAAAAAACTAAAAGCGAAAGTAGTTAAAAAAGCCCCAGCAAAAACAAATAATAACTTAAATAAAAAATTTTTGGTTCTTTCTCCCCTCGTTGGTTTTTTAACAGATTTTGCGATATGTAAAGAACGAATGTAATCATCATATTCTTTTCAAAGTTTTCAAAAACTACGAGATTTTTTTTCTGAAACATTATTATTGTTATTAATAAGTGGAAGTTTATTATTTTTTTGCATGTGCTTGATTTTTTATTTTAATAGTAAGGTATCAGGACAACGTTCATTAATGAACAAATAATTGATTTCCTCTTTGTGTAAAACGTTTTTTTTTAGTAAAGCTTGAGCTAATAAGTGTAAAACGTTTTTTTTGGTTTGCAATATTTGGCGAACTTTTTTTTGGCATTCAATCAAAATTTTTTCTCTTTCGTTTTCAAATTTTTGTTTGGTCGCTTCAGATAGTTCATTCAAGCTGGTTTCACCAAATAAAGGGGAATTCTGAGTGGCAATGATTCCTAAATCTGACATGCTGTAACGTAAAATTAAATCACGGATTAATTCCGAAGCATTTCTAAAATCAGAATAATTGCCAGTAGTTACATAGCCCGTACCAAAAATTAATTCTTCGCTTATTCTACCACCTAAAAAAGACATAATTTGTGCTAAAATTTCATTTTTATTGACTAAAATATCATCTTCTTTATTACGTAAATCAATTCAAGTATAACCTCCAGCGGTTCAGCGCGGAATAACAGTAATTTTTCTTAACGTAAGTTCTGGTAAGACTAAACCAACTACCGCATGACCAGCTTCATGATAAGCAATTATTTTTTTTGTTTCTGGAGTGAGAGTTTGACTTTTTAAGGAAGGTCCCATTAACACTCGGTCAAAGGCTTCTAACAAAATAGCTTGACTAATTGCTTTTTGTTGATAACGCAGGCACAAAATCGCAGCTTCATTAAACATATTAGCAATTTGTGCACCGCTCATGCCTCGGGTCATCGAAGCAATCTCATCTCATTCAAAATCATTTTTGAATATTTTGCCTTGTGCATACAAAGCAATAATTTCTTTACGAGCTTTAAAATTAGGTAAGGAAACATAAATATGACGGTCAAATCGACCTGGACGTAAAAGTGCCGGATCCAAAACATTTAAGGAATTGGTTGCTGCCAAAAGGACAATATTTTCCGTTGGATGAAAACCATCTAATTCACTTAAAAGTTGGTTTAAAGATTGCCGATTATAAGCATGCCGATTACGATTTTCGCCAATAGAATCAATTTCATCAATAAAAATAATACATTTGCCCATTTCACGGGCTTGACGAAAAATTCCGCGAATTTTACCAGCACCTAATCCAACAAAGGGTCCTTCTAATTCTGAAGCTGATAAAGAAATAAAAGCCCAATCACATTCACCAGCAACTGCTCTAGCCAAAAGTGTCTTCCCATTACCAGGCGGTCCTACTAATAAAATTCCTTTGGGGATTTTTGCTCCTTGTTGACAAAAAATTTTAGGATTACGAGCATAGAGAATTATTTCCATCAATTCTTCTTTAGCTTCCTCTAAACCTCCGATATCACGAAATTTGGTAGTCGGAGCCCTTCTTTCTCAATTGATTCGTCGACGAAAACCTCCTATCATAGAAAAAATCGAGACTAAAATATTGGTACGAAAAACTAGGTCTAAAAAAATAATTAAACAAAAAATGATTAAAACATTGCCAATCAATTCAATTAAACGGTTAAAAAACCAATTACCTTCCGAAGCTAGTAAATTACGACTTTTTGGCAAAAACAGTTGCAAATTAATATTTTCTGGCTTAAGAACAGGGTCTTGCCTTTGCTTGACAAACAAACCTTTTTTTTTTAGGTCAGCTGGTTTGATTTCACTAATTGTATAATAATTTGAAGGATTAATTCTTCTTCAAAAGTTATCACTTTTAGTTGGCAAAGAGTATTGATAATTTTTACCTAAATGAGGTGTTCACTTAATTTCCCCATTTTCTTTGATGTTTTCAAGTTCCTCTGCCTTTAAACCTAATATTATTACTTTATCATTTTCTTCTTCTAAAAAAAAATTCTTGTCTTTTCCTCCTCATCAGTTTCAGTATCTACCAAGAATACCAAGTATAACAACACAAAAGAAAAAAAAGAAAAAAGGATTTTTTTTTATCCATTCCTTTCAAGAAAAAGATTGATTATCAGACTTTCATTTTTTTTCTTTTTTTATTCCGGTCATTTACTTTACCTGTATAATATTATTTTCGCTAAGAAAAAAAATCAAGCACATGCAAAAAATAAAAAATTGAAAACAAAACAACATTCAATTACAAATTTTTGTTTTTTATATAAAAATATTTTAGTTAAGAAATAAGTTAAGTTTTTATAACTATAGCCTACCTAATTAGCTTTGCTTTATTATTTAAATAACTTATATTATTAACATAAATTATTTTAAAATTTCTAGTTATATTTATAAGTTAAAACCAATAAAGCAGTTATAAAAAACAATTATTAAGTTAATTATTAACAAAAATTTATTTCTACCGAAAAACATTTCCTAAAATTATTATAATGAAAGTCTTAATTATTGGTGATATTTTTGGCAAAACTGGTCGAAAAGTGGTGAAAAATTACTTGACCGAGGCAAAAGAAGTTGATTTGGTGATTGCTAATGTAGAAAATACTACTCATGGTAAAGGTATTTCTCTAAAGCATTATGAAGAATTAAAAAGAATGGGGATTAATGTTATGACTTCTGGTAATCATATCTTTTACTTGGAAGAAACTCGTAAAAAAATTAATGAATTATCTATTCTGTTAAGACCGGCCAACTTTAATCCTTATCATCCTGGTCAAGGAAGTATGGTAATAAAGTGTAAAGAAAAGAGAATTCGCATTACTAATTTAATTGGTCAAGCTTTTATGCCCCATGCTGATAACCCTTATTTTATTTTCGAAAAATTTCTTGAAGAAAAAGATTATGATATTCATTTGGTAGACTTTCATGCCGAAGCTAGTGCAGAAAAAAATGTTTTTGCTTGATATTTTGATGGAAAAATAACCGCTTTATGAGGAACCCATACTCATGTACAAACTGCCGATGAAAGAATTTTACCAAAAGGAACGGCTTTTATTACTGATGTTGGCATGACTGGTCCGCAACACGGAATTATTGGAGCACAACCGCAAGCAATTATCCAAAGAAGCAAATATGGTTTTTCTGCTAAAATGCTTCCTAGTGAAGATAATGGAAAATTCAATGGCATTATTTTAGAAATTAATGAAATTTCCAATCAAGTAATAAGCATAAAAAGGATTAACATAAATTACTAATAAAAAAACCATTATGGTGCTATGTAGCAAATGTTATAAAAAAATTCCTGAAGGAGAAGAAGTGCATAAAAGCTAGTAATTTTTATGTAAGGGCAGGATGAAATTATTGACGAATCGGAGCTGGAATTTTTTGTAAAAAATGCGCGTTAGAACAAGATAGAAAAACGAACGGCTTTTTAAAATTTTTTTTATTATTTGCATTTTATATTACTTTTTCCGTTATACTAACCATACTTATAAAAAAATTGTAGTATTTATTTGTTTTTGATTGTACTGTTGACACAATTCCACTAGTAACCACTAGTAATCCTAATTAAAAGAAAATAGAGTAAAATATAAATAAGAAGTTAAAACTTCAAACAAACAAAATATTATGCCAAGAAGACCGTTTTATTTACCATTTTTTTTAGGTTTAGAAGGAGAATGTTTTTTATATGATGATTTTGAAAGTTCAATAAAGGCTTGCTATATTGAGGGTTGTGCTAATCAAATAGTTAACTATTTAGATTACTGTCTTGACCATAGTCAAATCTGTTTTTTTACTGGTTGCTTAGAAAAAGTTCAACAAAAAGATAAAAATTATTGCCGTCAGCATGAAAATGAATGTCCGCTTGATTCTTGTCAGCAAAGAATTTCTAGTTATCAAGAATACTGTCAAATTCATAAATATTATGAACACTACAAAGACTTAGGAAAAACCCTTCTTGAATCCGAAGCAACTAAAAAGGGTTGATGATTAATAAAAAAAAACGATTTAATCAAAATATTAGGCAGTCCGGATAATTTTTCTATTAATGAAGGAAATACCTGTTCAGAGGAAGATTGTGACCAAGAAATCGGTACTTGCTTTCAGTGTTGTTCAAACCATAAAAAACTTTGCCAAGTGCGGGGTTGTGCTAGTGAAATATCATTTTTAGGTGATTATTGTGATTCTCACTTGAATGTTAGCCTAAAAGATTGTAATAATTATAATTGTCCTAATCAAGCAACTAGTCCGGAAATTTATTGTCGAAAACACCAATGAAAATGTAAATATGTTTATTGTTCGGAAAGAATTCCTTTCGGTAGTTATTATTGTTCTTCACATAAAAATGTAGTTTGCCAAGTTAGTTATTGTTCTAACCCTAAAAGCAGTAATGGTTATTGTTCCGACCACGAGAAAGTTTGTGGGGTTTGTTCAGAACGTACTGATAAAAGAGGATATTGTACTAATCATGGAAATATTTGTCAGCAAGTAGGTTGCTCTACTAGAATTTCTAGTTTGGAAGATTGTTGCTTATCTCACCAAGACCACCAATGTCAAGTTAGCGGTTGTCGCACTAAGATACCCAAAAATAGTAAAGTTAGTCAATCACGCCAAGAGACCATGAATTTATTAGGTCGCTGAAACTATTCTAATCCCGAAAAAGAAATTGCCCGGGTTAATAGTTTTTGTAGCCGCCACTTAACCCAAGCCGTGCTTCACCGCTGTATGGAATTAGAATGTTGAACGCCAGTTCCTGATGGAGAAAAATATTGTTCTTTACATAATCAAACTTGTAGTTATTGGTATGATAAAGATTTAAAAAATTGTTCGGGACGCATTGCCTCTTATCAGACTTATTGTTCTTTCCATAATAAAACTTGTTTAGCTTGTTCCAGCAGGTCGCTCTTTTCTGATTATTATTGCTTTCATCATACTAATAAATGTGCTAATTGTTCTACTAGAATTTCCTATCATGACCGCAACTGTTCTAATTGTTTAACTGCTAAGCGAAAAAAAGAAACTGAGCAAACTAAACTGAAATCTTTGGTAAAAGCTAATACTACTATTACTGGGGAAATTAAAGAAGTAGAACGCTTTAGCCCCTGATTTAATCCTAACTGTGCCACGGTAATTGCTAGTGAGGGAAATTACTTAGTTTACCTAGTAGTTTATGAACCAGCTACTAAGGCTATGGGAAAAGTTATAGTAACTATAAAAATAGCGGATAAATCCAGTCTTACTGAGGCTAAAAGTAAAGCTTCGGAATTAAGAACTAATTTAAATGGTGAAAATCCGATATTAGCTGTCTTTGCTGATGCTGATAGCTATGCCCATATTAATAGAATAATTACCTGACCGTATATAACTGAAAAAAATATTCCAATGAAAACTGAGACTTACACTTATGAAGTTGAAGAATTAGTTTCTTACCGAACAGGAAACTATGTAGGCGGAGGACAGTCCTACAAAAGATATACCGCCGAAGGAGAAAAACAAGTATATCCGACTAATCCGAGTGAGTATTTTAAACCCTTAGATATTGTATGGATAAAAAGGATAGGCAGACCACGTTTTGGCATAGAATATTACCATGTCGGCGTTTATTTAGGAAACTGAAATGGTGATGATTGAATATGTGAAATAGACGGAGATAATAAAGGAGCGAAAATCATAAAGTGAAAAGATTTTGTTAAGGAGGAAAAAGACCGAGATTGTCCGCGGGAATTAATTAGATTTCACCCGATTATTCCGTTTAAGCGTTATGATAAAATAGCTGAACAGGTAGGTTGAGTTGCTGATAGAAATTGACGAAGTGGCGATTATTGTTTAGCTAGTCAAAACTGTGAGCACTTCGCTAATTCAGTAATTTATGGTATTGATTATTCTAAACAAGTTTATTTAAAACCAGGCCGTTGTGTTTTAGTTTGCCCTCGGTTATTTCATAGAGGTTGCAAAGCTAATAACGACAAAGGTTCAACAATAAATTTAAGTCAAGAAATTAGAACAACCGATAATTTATTAAGCAAATTAAATAATCAACAATCTCAAAATATTAAAAATCAGTATGAAGAACAAATAGCAGTCCCAGTTAAAACTAGTGATTGTGTGATAATGTAAAGTTATGATTATGACTTCTTTATGACCTATTTTTATTCTCTTTATTATTATTATTGCTTTATTTTTATTTGCTTTTTCGATGAATAAAAAAGAAGATAGCCCGTGAAAATACATTTTAATTATGTTTGGAATAATTATGCTTAGTTTCTTTATCCTTTTCCTTTGGGCTCTATCTTCCATATGTGCGTAATAATGTAGACATGATTGCTCCCTTTTTTTGACCTGTTTTATTTTTTTGCCTTTTTGTCATTGGTTTATTATTTTACTTTATCAAAAATAGTGATAATTCTTGGGTAGTTTTAGGCTGTTTCATAGGTCTTTTTATTGTCATTATCATAATTATTTCTACTTTTGGAATTGCTAGGATAGACGACTTATAAAAATAATGATATGGTAAATTACAGAAAAATCAGAAATAATGGCAAGACTTCTATAAACCTAAGTAATGAATTAAGCCGAACTAATGGACTTTGCCAAAAAAGTGATAGTGAAACTGAAAGATATGAAAGACAATACTTACAGGAAATTCCTAGTTATATTCCGACTGACAGTTGTCGGATAATGTAAATTATGATAAATGGATACGGAGGATTATGGTGATGTGCCATTACCTCTATAGTTATTGGTTTAGCTTGCCTATATAAATTCTTTAAACAAGCGAAGGCTGGAGATAATCTTTGAGGACTTGTTGGGTTTGTGATTTTTCTTTTTGCTTCCATGCTTCTTGCTTCTTTGGTCTAAATTGATATGTAATATGGTATGAAAAATTATTGCTAGTTTCTTTATAGTTATTGCTTTATTCTCTAACTAAGGAAAATAAACTAATATTCTACAAAAAAAAGTTTGCCGAGGACGGTAGAAGTTTGGAGATAAATTTTATAAGAAAATGCGGGAAGCATGATTGCTTTTTTTATAAAATACAAAATGTGGTTTTAAACTTTATAACTAATAACTTTCTCAACTAATTTCAAAACTTAAAAACTGTTCTTTTCGGTAAAAAAGTATTTTATTGCTTTTTATATTTCTAATGTATGCAGTTTATCTGCTGATGATGAGTTATTAAGTAAGAAAATATAATTAGAAAACTAGTAAAAGCAAAAAACTAAGTATTTTATTTCCGCATTAACAAATTAAATAGTAAAAATCATTATAGAAAAATTTATGGCAAAAAAAAAATACTATTCTTTAGAAAAAAAATATCAACAACATATAAAAAAAAATACTAGTTTTTCTAGGTCGCTCACTTTTGACTTAGGTTTTTTTCGCTGTATTAGTTTAACTTTTTTTGTTTATTTTTGTTTGCTTTTGGCATTAGGAATAATTGAAATTTTTAATAAAATTATCGGGTAATATGACTGCTCGCTGATATATAATATTTGTCCATGGTAAAGAACAAAAGGTTATTGATAATATTAATCGCTTATTAAGGAAAAATAATTTGGAAAATAATGTAAAAGACTTGCTAATAATTACTGATATTACTAAAAAAAATTTACTTCCCCATTATCTTTTTTGTCTTTGTCATTTGACTGCTGAACTAGTAAAAATTTTTTATGAAACACCCGGCGTAGTTAATTTTTTTAACCATCGACGTAGCGAAACTGAATTGCCAGTTGCTTTTCCTTTAAAAAATATGCAAACTTTGCTAGCTTTATCAACTAATGAGCAAAAAATAGAAGCGAAGATTAGTCCAATTTTGCCTTTTAATGAAAAGTTAATATTTTGCGAAAGTGATACCGTAGAAATTATTGATGAAACATTTAAAAATCAACAAGGAAAAATTTTAAAAATCGAAGGAGATATTTTAACAGTGAAAATTGAAGTTAATATTTTGGGACACAAAGTGTCCACTTCGATTAATATACCTAAAAAAAATTGTGTATTAGTTAAATAATTAGTGTTTAACTGATTAAATTTTTTCTTTCCTTTTGTCTATATAAAAAATAGTAATATGCTTAACAAAAAAACCCAAGTTAAAGAAAATAATTATTCTACTAAATTTGCTTGCGTGGTTGTTCAAAACACAGATAAACAATTTCTTTTAGTTTATGGTAAAAAATGAAATTGTTGAGTTTTTCCGGGTGGGAAATTGGAACCAAACGAAACACCTTTAGCAGCAGCAAAAAGAGAACTGTTTGAAGAGACTAATTTGCTAGTTAAAGAAAAAGATTTGGAAAAAGTCGGTGAAGGAATTTTTTGAAATAATTGAAAAGGTTATTTTTTTCAAGCCAAAAAATTTGTTGGCGAACCAATAGTTAGAGCAGAAGAAAAGCACGTTCTTGGAGAAATAAAATGATTCACTGCCAAAGAAATTGAAAAAATCAATACTAGTGAAGCAGTCAAACATTTTTTTAAAAATCTGCAAGCATAATATGGAAAAACAAAAATCGACTCAAAAAACCGAAAAAATTAATTTTTCTATTATTACTAAAATCTTTTGAAAAGAACAAATTTTTTTTTACCTCTTGACCACTTTTAGCGCGATAATCAACTATGTAATGGATATTAACGTAGCAGAAATTATTCAAAAAATTATTGAAAAAAAGATGGATAAAGGTATTGCTTTCAAATTTTTTAATCATAAGCTACTTGTCTTTCAAGAAAAAAATAATTTTTTTTGATTTATGGCTTTTTATATAATTTTCTATTGTGTGATTGTTATCGCTCATGTTTACTTTGCTTTTTATTTTGCTAATAAAGTTTCCCGCTTTCTCAAAGGGAAAATTAGTCAAAAACTTTTTCAATTGAAAATTTATAATAAACAAGAAGTTTTAGCTAATTTAAATGATGATGAAAAAAATTTTACTTACCGAGTTATTCATTATCCAAATCAAATTTATTATCTTTTATTGACATTTTTGTTAATCTTTACTGGTTTGTGAATAGCCAAAAAAGAACAAGTTATTGGCAATAATACGCTTCTTTATGGTTTTATTGGTTTTGTGTTAGTAGCAATTGTTGGAACCATTTTAAGTTATTTTGTGTACAAAAAAGATCTTTTATTACAAAAAAAAGCTGAACGAATTAAAAAAGAAGAAAATACTTTAGTTAATAATCGCGACTTAATTATCAAAAAAAATTTAATTATTCCTTATCAAAAAAAATATCAGCAAACCATTAATCAAAATTATAATTTAGCCGATCAAAGAGATTGAAAATTTACTCTGTCTTTGGTAATTCCTAGTTATTCAATAGTTCCTTACATTGAATATATTGTTTTACCGTTATTTTGTTTAGTTAGTGGAAAATATAGTTATATTTCTTTAAACATGCTAAGTAAGATTTATAACCAAGAAAAGAAAATGTTATACCTTTTAAAAGATTATCCTTATTATTTTTCCGCAAAAAAACGTCTTAACCAACTTTTTAACCAAGAAATAAGGAATGATGAACAAAAAAAAGTGATAATTACTGAGCCAATCACTAGTTTAACTTTAAAAAATGTTACCTTTGGTTATCAATATAAAAAGTGGGTTTTAAAAGATTTTGATTTAACTTTTCTTCCCGGAAAAATTAATCGTTTAGAAGAATCTAATGGTTTTGGTAAAAGTACTATCGTTAACCTAGTCATGGGTCTTTATCTTCCTAACCAAGGAGAAATTTTAATTAATGATCAATATAAACTAAGTGAAATTAACTTAAATGAGTGGCGAAAAAAAATTGCTTATGCCGAACATCAAAATTTAATTGAAAATGGCTTGTCAACTGGTCAAAAACAATTAATAGATTTAGAAAACTTATTGGCAAATAGCAAAAGCAAAGAAATATTTATTTTTGATGAAGCTGATAATAGTTTAGATAGGCAACATAAAAAAGAATTTCAGCAAAAGTTAAAAAAATTAAGTGAAAAAAAAATGGTTATTTTGATAAGCCATTAAGAATGACTTTATGTTTACATATTAATAAAGTATTCTTTAATTACTAAAGGAAAATACCAAATTTCAAAAAATTAGTAAAAATAAATAAATATGAATTCAAGAACAAAAGAATTAACAAAAGAAACAATTGGTCAAGCTAACAAACTAAGGAATTTTCTTTCTTGATGAATAGTTCCATTTACTACTCCTTTTTTTACTGTACTTAATTATTTTAGTTTAACTAATAAAGAAGAAAGGATGCAACCATGAGGAATTGCTTTCTTTATTGTTTCAGTTATTTATTTTTTCTTTGGTTTGGGATTTGCGATATATTGTGTTGCTAAACCAAAAAGTCATTAACGTTAAAAACATTAGTGATAAACTAACAACAACTAGAAACGAACTATCATTAGTTTGTGGCGAAGTAAAAGATACTCGGAACAAATTAGATGAAGTAAAAGAAGATTTTAAAAAGCTCTTCCTAATTATGATTTGGTGCAAAATTATTATTTAAATGGAGTTTTTATCGTTGAAAGAAAAACTGAAAGGCATGGAAATATTGAGGTTGAGTATGTAAAAAAAGTAAGATTATTGGATAGCGAAGTAATTTCTAATATTGAAGTTATCAGAGCAAGGCCAATATAAGTAAAAGCCTAAGAGGCAAAAAAGAAGGAGGAAGTTTCCTAGGAGTTTCCTCCTAATAATTGAGACTATCAGTTTGAATTATTAGTATAAATAAAAAAATTTCAAATTAGTTTAAAATTAAAAAAAAGAAATTGGCAAAGAGATAAGGAAGTAAAAATTGAATATTTAATTTTTTTTTTTTGAAAAAAAAAAATTAATCATAATTTTCAATAATTGGAAAAATTACTGGTTTTTCCTTTGATAAATTTCTTAATAAATCGTTTTCAACATAATTTTTAACTCCAGTTGTTAATTCTTGGTCACGAAAACTATTAGTGAAATTGTGAATTTTTTCTTTTCAACTTTGAACCAAATTTCTGTTCTTTTGCATGTTAATAAATCCATAGGTAAAAATGTAAGGCAATTCTTTTTTATCAGTTTGTTTTTTATTAAAAAAGATAACAATTATCATTATTCCTGCTTGTCCAACTTTCTTGCGCAAATTGAAAATTTCTTTTCATCAGTCGCCTTTAATAACCTTTTGATTAAAAACATAATCTGGTTCAGCTGGAACTTTTTCACCGTTTAAAGTAAAAACCATTTTTTTTTCAATTTCTTCACCAATAATCACTTCACCATTTTGGCAAACAAAGACGTTTTCAGCTGGAACTCCCATTTCTTGAGCTAAAAGACCATGAACTTTTAACATCCGAAAATCGCCATGAAAAGGCATGATATTTTTTGGGTTAACAACATTTAACAAAAATTTTAGATCATCCCTTGAAGCATGACCAGAAACGTGAATAGGTTCTTCTTTGTTATTTATATAAATGTCTGTTCCTAAAGAAAACAATATGTCAAGAATAGCATCTATTTTAGAACGATTATCCATGATAGGAGAAGAAGTTAAAATAATAGAATCGCCAGAAAGGATTTTTCAATCTGGATAAATTTGGTTAGCTAGACGACTAAGAACAGCACTTTCTTCGCCTTGTGAACCAGTACAAAAAATAATCAAACGTTGTGGAGAAATGTTTTTGGCATCTGCTGTTTCTAAGAAAACCGAACTATCAATTTTTCATAAACTAGCCTTAATAATGGCTTGCTTCATTTTTAATAAAGACGAACCCAAAAGCAAAATTTTTTTATTATAAGTTTTTGCTATTTCAATAATTTCGCGTAAGCGATAAACGTTAGAAGCAAAAGAAGTGATAATAACGCGACCTGAAGCTTGAATAATTAAACTTTTCAACCGAGCAATTACTTTTTTTTCAGAAGGAGTGGAACCTTCAATTTCGGCATTAGTTGAATCACTTAAAAGTAGGTCAACGCCTTTTTGACCTGCTTCTACTAGTTTAACTAAATCAGTTTTTTCACCAATTTCGGTTCAGTCAAATTTGAAATCTCCAGTGATAATAATGCGACAATTATTTTTAACAGTTTCCACTATTAGTCCAAATGAGCCAGGAATAGAGTGTGTTACCCGAAAAAACTTAACACGAAATTCAGCGGTGCTAATTATCGAGTCATCCCGAAAAATAGTTAACTTGGATTGATTTTCTTGACCTCTTAACTTTCCTTTCAATAAAGTAATAGAAAATTCAGAACCATAAACTGGGATGTGTGGAATTAATTCTAAAAGATAAGGTATTGCTCCAATATGGTCTTCATGACCATGAGTGATGAACAAACCTTTGATTCTATTTTTATTTTCTTGTAAGTAGGTAAAATTAGGAATTGAAGCCGATGCTAAACCATAGTTATTGTTGAGAAATTTTACTCCACAATCAACAATAATTAAATCTTGATTTTTTTCGAAAATATAACAGTTTTTTCCTACTTCATGTAAGCCACCGAGAGCAAATATTTTTAGATTACTCATATTCTTTCCTTGTATTTTTATTAATTAAGCAGAAGATTTAAAATATTAACTAAAACCAAACTTTGTTCATGCGAAGAAATTTTTCGATGTTAAAAACTTTCACACAAATAAAGTCAAATTTTCCTATTAATAACTAGCAAATTCTAGACATTTCATAACCTATCTATTGGTTACTATTACTTTTGCCTATATTTATATTTTAAAAAATTTTTAATATAAGGTTCGGTTATTTTTGAGAATTTTAGTATTATATAAATAAAATATATGATCGAAAAAAAATCTAATTCTTTAATTTAATAATTTACATAAGATAAGCAAAATGAATAAAAATTCTCAAGTTTTAGCAATTGAAAAATTTATTGAAAATCTCAACGAAAAAAAATCTTTGCGAAAGCAAATAGTAATTGGTCGTGATGAGGAAATTAGAAAAGTTATAGAAATTTTATCGAGAAAAACTAAAAATAATCCTCTTTTGATTGGTTATCCGGGTGTAGGGAAAACTGCTGTTGTCGAAGGATTTGTCCAAAAAATTCTCAATGGACAAGTACCTAATTATTTAAAAAATAAAATTGTTTATCAGTTAGATATGATAACTTTAATGGCCGGTACCAAATATCAAGGCGAAATGGAGGAACGTTTAAAATTTATTTTAGATTTTATTGCTCAACCAGAAAACAACGCTATTTTGTTTATCGATGAATTTCATTTAATTATGAATGTTGGTCGTAATCAAGGATTCTTAGATTTTTCCAATTTGATTAAGCCGGCTCTTTCGCGTGGCGAATTGCAATGTATTGGCGCTACTACTTGGGAAGAATACCAGCAAATTGAAAAGGATGGCGCATTAAATCGTCGTTTTAATAGCATCTTTGTTGAGGAACCAACTACTGAAGACTGCATTAAAATTCTTCAAGGAATTTGTGCTAACTTTGAAATTCATTATCAATTAAAAATAGAAAAAGAAGCTTTGGAAGTAGCAGTAAGACTTTCACAACGTTACTTAGTAAACAATTATTTGCCTGATAAAGCTATTGACTTATTAGATGAAACTTGTGGGCGGATTAAAAGTGAAATGTGATATAAACCACGCAATATTGAAAAGATAGAAAAAACAATTCAAAAATTAGAAACGGAAGAAAAAAGTCAAGACCATTCCTTGATTTTAACCAACCAAGAAATTTTAGTTCAGCAAAAAAAACTGCAAGAACTAGTCAAAAAAAGTGAAGAAGAAACAAAAAATATTCAAGAACTAAGCGAATTAAAGAAAAAGTACCAAGAACAAGAAAAGCATTTAGAAGTTTATTATGAAAATGGCAATTATCATGAAGTTGCTCAATTAGAAAATTCATTACTTCCCGAATTAAAAAATAAAATTGCCGAACTAGAAGAAAAAGTTAGTCAAAATAGTCTTAAAAAATACTTAATTAGTAAAGAAGATGTTGCTTTTACTGTTGCTCGCAAACTAAATTTGCCAGTAAGCAAAATTTTAGTTGACGAACAACAAAAATTATTATTTCTCTGAAATATACTCAATCAACGGGTGAAAGGGCAATCGCAAGCTTTACAAGCAATTGCTAATGCTATTCTTCGTGCGCGAGTTGGTATTCAAAATCCGCAACGACCTTTAGGAAGTTTTTTATTTTTAGGACCAACCGGTGTAGGGAAGACCGAAACTGCGCTTACCCTTGCTGAATACCTTTTTGACCAAAAAGATAATTTAATTCGCTTAGATATGTCTGAATTTATGGAACCGCACTCAGTTAGTAAATTATTAGGTGCTCCTCCTGGTTATATTGGTTTTGAACAATGCTCGCTTTTAGAAATAGTTCGCCAAAAACCTTATAGCGTAATTTTGGTAGACGAAATCGAAAAAGCCCATTTAGAAATAATAAACATTTTTTTGCAAATCCTAGATAATGGTTTATTAACTTTAGCTAACGGAAGAAAAATTAATTTTCGTAATACCATTATTATTATGACTTCTAATTTAGGTTCTGAATTATATTTTCAAGAAAAACTGCCAACTATTTTACAAGAAGAATTAAATTTACGTTTAAAAAAATACTTTAAGCCAGAAATTCTTAATCGTTTTGATGAAATTATTTTTTTTAATTCACTTTCTGCTGAAACCACTCGGGAGATTATTCGCAAAGAATTAAATTATTTTTGCCAACGCGTTTATCAAGAAAAATTTATTAAATTAGAATATAAGAAAGATGTAGTAGAAAAAATTCTTTACGAAGCTTATTCAGAAGAATATGGTGCTCGTTCAGTTAAGCGTTACATTGAACAAAATATTGGAACAATGATTGCGCGAAGAATAATTATAAATGGCTTTTTAAAACCAGGAAGTAGTTGTTTAATAGAAACGGAAGAAAAAACACAAGAAATAAAAATAACTCCTTTATCGTTATTAAAAGAAAATAAGTAATAATATATGAATGAAAAAAGTGAAGAAAAAATAACTAACAAAGAAACTAAACAAAAGAAAACGGAAAAATCAATTATTGAAGAATTAAATAAGGAAATCGCTCAATTAAAAGAGAAAAACGAATTATTAAAAAAAGAAAAATTGTTGCTTTTAGCTAACAATGAAAATACACGAAAAAGGTATTTAGAAGATGCTCAGGAATTTCAAAAGTATGCTAATAAAAAACTTCTCAAGAAATTTTTGCCATTTATTAATAATTATGAACAAGCTTTAACTTTCGGTCAACAAGTCAAAGATCCAAAAATTAATAGTTTTTTAAGTGGCTTTAAAATAATGAATGATGAATTAAAAAAAATATTAAAATCAGAAGGAATTAAAGAAATTCCAATCGTAGCAGAAAAAGACTTATTAGATGGTAGGTTGCATGAAGCGTTGGAAGAATTAGCAACTGATAAATTTCCACCAGAAACTATCTTGGAAATATTACAAAAAGGTTATTTATTAAATGATCAAGTTCTTACTACTACTAAGGTAAAGATAAGTAAACCGCTAGAAAAAAAGCAAAATAATAAAAATAAGTAATAATATATGAATGAAACAAATTTAAAAAAATCAAATAAAATTATAGGTATTGACCTTGGAACAACTAATTCCTGCGTAGCCATTATGGAAAATGGTAAAACACGAGTAATTGAAAATAAAGAAGGAATGCGAACAATTCCTTCAGTTGTTTCTTTCAAACCAGACGGAGAAATACTAGTAGGTAAATCTGCTAAAGCACGATCAATCACTGATGCAGAAAATACTGTTATTTCTGTCAAAAGAAAGATGGGGGAAAAAGGTTTTTCTTACAATATTCGTGGTAAAAAATATACTCCTCAGCAAATTTCAGCTATAATTTTAGGAAATTTAGTTAGTTTTGCTAGTGAAAAATTAGGAGAAGGAAAAATTGAACGAGTAGTAATTACTGTTCCGGCTTATTTTAATAATGAGCAACGCGAAGCAACTAAAGATGCCGGAACCATTGCCGGTTTAAAAGTAGAAAGGATAATTAATGAACCAACTGCCGCTGCTTTGGCTTATGGTTTAGAAAAAAAATTACAAAAAGATCAAAAAGTTTTAGTTTATGACTTAGGTGGGGGAACTTTTGACGTTTCTATTTTAACTTTATCACCAGGTGGAATTTTTGAAGTAATCTCTACTAATGGCATTAATGACCTAGGAGGAGATGACTATGATCAGAAATTAGTAAATCTTTTTGTGGAAAAGTTTGAAAAATTAGAAGGAATCAATTTAACTAAGGAGGGAAACAAGGTAAGTTTGCAACGTCTTCGTGAAAAAGCAGAAGAAGCTAAACATGACTTATCAGGCAGTTTGCAAGCGGAAATACACTTGCCTTTTATTGCATCAAAAGAAAACGTTCCTTTAAATTTGCAATTAACTGTTACTCGCGCTGAATTTGAAAAAATTACTAAAGATTTAACGGAAAAAACTATTGTTAAAGCAAGAGAAACTTTAAAAGATGCTAAATTAAAATCTAGTGATATTAACGAAATATTATTAGTAGGTGGTTCAACAAGGATGCCAATAATAAGTGAAGTCTTACAAAAAGAACTGAACAAAGCTCCTAATAAAGAAGTTAATCCGGATGAAGTAGTAGCAATTGGTGCTGCTATTCAAGCTGGTGTATTGATGGGTGATGTCAAAGACGTTTTATTACTCGATGTTACTCCGCTTTCTTTGGGAATTGAAACAGAAAATGGCGCTAACACAATAATGATTAAACGTAATACTACTATCCCGACTTCTTATAAACAAATTTTTTCTACAGCAGTAGATTATCAAGATAAAGTATACATTCAAATTGCTCAAGGAGAAAGACCGCTATTTCGCGATAATAAATTTCTTGGTGGTTTTGAATTACAAATCAAAAATCCCAAGAAACGTGGTATCCCACAAATCGAAATAGAATTTGCTATTGACGCTAATGGAATGATTTCTGTTTCAGCTACTGATAAAGAAACCAATGAAAAACAATCAATTACTATTAAAGAAGGACAAGGTTTAAGTAAAGAAGAAATCAACCGAATGATTCAAGAAGCCGAAGAAAACAAAATTAAAGATGAAGAAATTAAAAATAATTTTGAAATTCTCAACCGTGCCCAAGCTTACCTTTACACCTTTAGTCAACAAATTGAAGAATTTAAGAAGCATAAAAACTTTAAGGAAGATGACCAACAATTCCAAGATTTTCAAAACCTATATAATGATTTAGATAAAGTTACTAAGGAAAAAAACTATCCAGAAATTAAAAAAGGTTTGGATAAAATTGAAGAATTAATGAAATTATCAAATGAATTAATGCAAAAAATGCCAAAAGAAGAACCAGAGAAAGAACCGACAGGAGAGAAAGAAACAGTAGATATTAAACCAGAAAACGAAGATAAAAAATAAGCGTTAATCTTCATTTTTGTTAAATATAATTAATGAACAAAGATTATTATTCTATCTTAGAGGTTTCTCGCAGTGCCACTCCAGAAGAAATAAAAAAAAATTACCGAAGATTAGCCATGAAGTGGCATCCTGATAAAAACCTTAACAATCGGGAAGAAGCGGAGTCGAAGATGAAAGAAATCAACGAAGCTTATCAAGTTCTTGGTGATGAAACAAAAAGAAAGCAATACAACCGCTATGGTAAAGCTGGAGCTAGCGCTTCTGGTGATGGTGGTTTTGGTCAAGAAATTGAGTTTGGTGATATTTTTGATGATATCTTTGATATTTTTGGTAAAGGCGGAAAAAAACGTGCCAACAATACCTCAACTAGCAATGAATTTCAAGTACAAAACGGAGCAGATATTTTAATTAATTTATCTCTTGGTTTTAAAGAAGCAGTTTTAGGAACTACTAAAAAATTAACCTTAGAGTTGGAAAAATCTTGTTCGCAATGCAAACAAACCGGTGCCTATTCCAGCGAGCATATTGTCATTTGTTCTAGTTGTCATGGAAGCGGAGTAGTAGTGATTACCCAAAGAAGTTTGTTTGGTAATATCCGCACTCAATCTACTTGTCCTAACTGTCGTGGTCATGGTTTAATTATTAGTAAAAAGTGCGAAGTTTGCCATGGTCGTAAATTTATCAAAAAATCTGAGATAATTACGGTAAAAATTCCACGTGGTATTCAGCCAGGACAAAAATTATCACTTCGGAACATAGGAAATGATGGTTGACATGGCGGAAAAAGAGGAGATATTTACTTTGAAATTAAAATTGAAAAACATAATTATTTTCAACGTAAAGATAATGATATTCATGTTTCCGTTCCGATTTCTTTTTTAGATGCTATATTGGGCAATTCCGTAGAAATAATTACTTTGGAGGGATTAGAAAAAGTAAAAGTTCCAACTGGAACTCAAAATGGTGACTATTTGATTTTATCCCAACGTGGTTGTTACTTAACAATTAATGGTTCACAACGCGGAAGTTTTTATATTTGATGACAAATAAGATTACCACGGAAGATTAGTTTAGAAACAACAGAAGTTTTAAAAAGGTTAAGTGAAAGTCATTGAAACCCTAACAAGGAATTTATTGAAAAAAATAAGGAATTATTATAAAATTAAAATCTATAAAGCACCAAAATTTTTTTGTATAATATAATAAAATTATATATAGAGTAAAATTTATATTTATTTGGGTCATTGTTTATCCTTCTTTCTAGGTAAGTAAAAAGCGACTAGTTCCTTTTCAATAGGATTAGTAGAAATTCTACTCTTTTCCCCTAGTAAAAAGAGAAAGTTGAGCTGAACACTGTAATGATAGTAAATATTCTGATTACCAATGCTGAAGTTGTGATAAATAAACTCTAACCTCCAGTTCTTCTTCAACTGATTTAGTTACTCGCTCTACTTCAATTGCTTTGAGTAGCATGAGTTCAAACCTAGACGTTAATAAGGTTGAAAAGAATATTAGTCAAGTAGAATCGGGAGCAATTAGAGGTTTTGAGGAAAAAGCCCAACATTACAATAAAAATACTGGTGAATATAAAGCTGAAACTTTGCAATATACTAAAGACTATGTTCATTACGAACAAACAAGAAAGTGATAAAATAAGTTATGACAATCCAATCAAGTTTAGTTGATAAATGAGGAGTTATCGAAGGAGAACTTAGGATCTTAGGAGAAAAAGGCGTGATTCGTGCTTTGGAAAACGAATTACAAAAGTTTAAAGAAGGTCGCCATTATTTAATTTCTGTTGACAGTCAAAGAAATAAAGTTTACACTATTTTCTCAAATAGGTTAAAAAAAGCTATCGCGGAAATTGAAGAAGTTGGTCATTCTTCTCCTTTGTTAAATAATGCTTTAAAAATAGGTGATATCACAGTAAAAGTTATTAATAAGCAAGAAGAAAGCATGTCCTTTTCAAATCAAGAAGCAGGTTCTTTAGAAGATTTATTTCTTCGTGATAAAGCACGAGAGAGAAGAGAACAAGCTAATTCCTCAAGGATAGAAGAAGTAATGGACGATAGAAATACCAAAATTTTTAATCAGCAAGTTGAGCAACAACACCCAAAACCAGCCTCAGCGTTAAATTATGATGAATGATTGAGAATGGGAAGGCAAATGGGATGACTTTCAATAGTTACTCTTTTTGCTTTTCTAAAATTTTTGCTATAAAAAGTGTTACAGTAAAGTCTAATAGGACAAAAACAAAGGAAGTTTCCTAGGAGTTTCCTCCTAATAATTGAGACTATCAGTTTGAATTATTAGTATAAATAAAAAAATTTCAAATTAGTTTAAAATTAAAAAAAAGAAATTGGCGAAAGAAAAAGTAAGTAAAGAAGTATTAAACATTTAAAATTAATACTTTGCCATAAAAAAATTAGTGGAAAATTCTTCGGAGCTTCCTTAATAAAGGCATTAAATCTTTTTAACGAATCCATCCATAATAATTATATAATCTCCTACACCTTGTTTTACTAAGGAAACGGTTTACAAATTAACAAACCATTTTTATTTCTAGCATAAATACGGCTTTTTTTACTTCCATCGAAATAAATTCCATGCTTGGCATTTAAAATACTCATTGCCGGAAGTAATTGATGCTTAATTGCTGACTTAATTTCTCGGGAATTATTTTTAACTTCTGCCACTACGAAAAATTTGCCATTATTAATAATAGCTAAGTCAACGCGTAAAGAATTGTGACCATCTCTACCGATACGTATTACATGTTCAAAAATAATTTGTTCTTTTCGGTAGCCTTTTCCTAGAAAAAATTTAACCAAGCGAATAGTTTGGTATTCTTCACTATAATTGCCATTAGTGGCATATTTTCCTCTTTTGAGAATCCCACGAATAGGACATATCAAAACATTGCTAACAAATTTTCGCTCTTTTTTGAAAGGTTTTTTTTCCAGTAATAGAAAAAAGATAACTACAAAAACAAAAACTAAAAAAACAATAATCACCAATCAAAATTCATTAAGGTAATTCCATAACTTTTCCGACTCGTTTGAATCCATATTTATAATTAATTTTTTACTAATTACTAAAAAATATTATTATGACATGTTTATTTTGCCAAATAGTTAAAAAAGAACAATTTGCTTATATTATTGGCGAAAATGAAGAAAATTTAGCTATTTTGGATGTCTTTCCAGTTAGTTTGGGACATACTTTAATCATTACTAAAAAACATTTTGCTAATGTAGCAGAAATAAATATGGAAAGTTGAAATAACATTTTGCCACTTTTAAAAAAAGTTATTGCTAAAATCCAAGAAACTTATAATCCAACTGGTTTTAATATAATTACTAATATGGGCGAAATGGCTTTTCAAAGTATTTTTCATCTACACATTCATATTATCCCTAAATATAAAAAAAATGAAGGATTTAATTGGTCAGTTCAATCTGCTCCTGGTGATTTAGATTTAATTACCCTTGGGAAAAAATTAAAAATAAAATAAGATGTCCGACCAACAAAAAAAAAAAATTAATTGAACCTTTTATATTGTCTTGGGAATTATTTTTTTAACCATTTCTTTACCGCTAATTGTTATTGCCCAAAACCTTGTTAAAAATTCGGCTAACTCTGAAAAACATAATTTCTGAAACTCTCTGTTGAATAATCAACCTCAAAATTCAAAACCAGTTATACCGCAAAAACCAAATTTTCCAAACGACCCTTCTACTTTAAGTTCTTTTGTTGATAATAATCTTGATGAGCAAATGAAACCAGAAGCTTTACTAGAAGCAATTTTTCACGAACAAGCACGCCAAGAATTACGCCATTTGATTAATAGTAAAAACATTGAGCGTTATCAAACAACCGAATCTCCTTTTATTAGCCAAAATTTATTAATTTATGGTCCACCTGGTACTGGTAAAAGTCATTTTGCTCGCTTAATCTGTCAAAATCTCGCTTCGGCTTATTTAGAAAGTCCCGGTGGCGAATTTCAAAAAATTTATGTTGGCACTGGCGCTATTAAATTGAGAGAATTAGTAGAAAAAGCCAAAACAAAATGGCAAGAAATTCAAGATGTTTATGAAGCAGAACAAAAAAAATTGACAATTTTACAAAAAGAAAAAACTTTGGTTAATAATGAAAATAAATTGGCTGAATTAATCAACAAAGAAAACCAACAAAAAGAAGTTGTAGCAAAAGCCAAAAAAAAAACTGATAGTCCAATAATTATTTTCATTGATGAAATTGATTCCTTAATCCGTGAAGATAAGAAACATTCGCTAAGAGACAGAGATGAAACACTACGAGGAACCTTTTTAGCAATTATTGATGAAATAATTAATGAAAAGAAAAATATTATGATTATTGGTACCAGCAATTTTTTAGAAAAAATGGATTCAGCAGCAACCAGACAAGGACGTTTTCCTCATCAAATATTCATTGGTTATCCACAAATCAATGAAAAAGGAGAAAGTCCCGAATATACCCAAATTTTTAATTATTTAAAGAAATACCTTGACAATATTTGAAAAAATGAAAAAAATCGTATTAAATGAAAGAAAGGCGACAATGACACAACTAGAATCATTGAATTTGAAAATAATTTTTGAACTGAATTAGAAAAGGCGACGCTTAAATTAGTTAAAGCTAATAAACTATTTAAAGAAAGAATTGGTTTCACTTTTATCGATATAAAAGGTTCAATTGATAACGCTATCTTAGATAAAATTGCTGATAATTCGCAAAAAATTATTGTCAAGAGTTCTTGGGTTTCAGAAGTTGAAAATCAATTAGTCAAAATCCGTGATACAAAAGTAAAAAAATTTAAAGAACATACCAATTATTCGCCAAGTGAGGAAACACCTTTTGATGAGTAATGATGAAAGACAGCTATAATAAAATTCTTTATGAAGGAAAAATCTTGGCAAACGGTTCAAGCAAAGGCAGTTTTATTCTCCTACCGAATGGTTGAATAGCCTGAAACCAAATTCAACAACTACTTGATAAAAAGTTTGCTCGGCATGGTGTGCAAAATGTTAATTTTCCTACCTTAATACCTTACTCATTATTAAAAAAAGAAACTGTCCATATTGCTGGCTTCAATCCGGAATGCTTTTTTATCAATCAAATTGGCGAGAAACGAATAGAGGAACGATTGGTTTTGCGACCAACTAGCGAAGTTCTTTTTTATGATTATTGAGCAAAAGCTATTCATAGTTATCAACAATTGCCGGTTTTATATAATCAGTGGTGTCAAGTTTTTCGAGCAGAAAAAAATACTAAACCTCTTTTTCGTAATACTGAATTTTTTTGGCAAGAAGGCCATACCATTCATAGTCAAGAAATCGAAGCACAAGAATTAGTGCGAAAAATTCTTTTTGATTATCAGGATTATGTAGAAAAAATTCTTTGTATTGCCACCATTACTGGAAAAAAGACTGAGGGAGAAAAATTTGCTGGCGCACAGGAGACTTATACAGTAGAGTGTTTATTGCCAGATGGACAGTGTTTGCAGTTAGCCACTAGCCATTATCTTGGTAGTAATTTTACTGGTCCTTTTGCTGTAAAATTTCGTAATAAAGAAAATCAATTACAAAATGCTTATTCTACTTCTTGGGGAACTTCTAGCCGTGGTTTGGGAGCCTTAGTAGCCACTCATACTGATAGTTGAGGATTAATTTTTCCTTTTGATATTGCCCCAGTGCAAGTTGCTTTTATTCTTGTAAAAAAAAGTCCGGAATTGGTTAAATATTATCAAGAAATTTGTGATTTACTAAAATATTTTCGCTGTAAAATTTATGATGAAAGTTCTCGTGTTAGTTTAAATATTTTACAAGCTGACAAGGAAGGTTGTCCGTTAAAAATAATTTTAGGACCGGAAGAACTAAAAAAAAAAGAAATTACCTTAATGAGAAGAGATAATGTTGAAAAGAAAATTGTTATTGACCTTACCAAACTTAATGAGGACCAACAAAAAATTGTTCTTGCTGGTGAAAATTATATCAAAGAATTAGCAAAAATTAACTGAAAACAAAAAGAAAACATGGTCGGAATTGAAGAAAAAATGCTTGACTCAATTAAAAAAGGAGAAAAAATAGGAACAATTTCTGGAATTATTTTCAGAGAAAAAGATGAATTGCAAAATAATCTTTTCCAAAAAAGCGTCGATTTTCGTGATAAACACATTTTTTCAATAAATGGTAGTCAAGAATTAGCACAAAAGGTAAGTGAAGGAACAAAGGGATTATTTTTAGTAGCTTTTTGTAATATTTTAACTTGTGAAGAAAATTTTAAAAAACAATTTTCCTCTTACAGCATCCGCTGTATATCCTTAGAAAAAAAATCTCTTTCTAATAGTAAATGTTTCCTTTGTCAAACAAAAGCACAAAATATGGTTTATTTAGGAAGGTCTTATTAAAAATTATTAGACTACCGAACAGTAATTATAAAATTTTAAATTTTCTGTAATTGTTTTTGCTTTCAAAACCGATAAATTAAAAATCCTATGAGCAAACCAAAAGCGATTGCTATTCCACCAACTATTCATGGCGATTTATCTTTATTGCTATCATTACCAGTGCCATTTGACTGATTATCAGTAGGAATGTCAGGTTGGTTTTTTTTATAAGAATTGATTTTATTAAGAAAGTTTTGTTGAAGAGTAGCAATTTCATCAGTATCTTCTTTGCCAATAAATTGTTGTTCAAAATCTTCGATATCCACTTGCTTTGCTGTGGCACCTTTTTCTGATAATTTTGCCTTTATTTCAGCAATAATCGCATTAATATGAGTTGTTAAATTTTCGCTTCTTTTTTCAATAATATTTTGCCTAACTTTTCGTTTTAAAGCAGTAATTTTTTCTGGCTTTTCTAAAGTGTTAATTTTACTTTCATAGTCTTGATTTTCTGCTTTTAGTTCACTGATTAGCACTGCTATTCTTTTTTCGGGTTCAAGGTAACTGTTAATTTTTGTTATGAAAGCAGGGCGGATTATTTCTTGCAAAATAGTTTCTTTTTCTTCACTAGTGATTTTTCCCAATAGGTCAGTAATTATTTCATCACGAAAATTTTCTACTGTTTCAACTTCATCTAGGTTGTCAATTTCTGTTTCATAATCTTGGTGCTTGCCGGTAGCTAAAATATTTTTATCTTTGGTAATTTTTTCTAACGCTTCACTGATAATTTTTTTACTTCATTCGTTTTCATCTCTACTCTTTTCTTCTTGGCTTTCTTTTAAACTAGTTTCTATTTCAGTTAGTGCAGTTAATTTTTCCTCTATTTTATCTTTATTTTCTTCATAAGCTTCTTTTTCAGCTTGCTTAGCAGAATTTTCTCAAACTTTAAAAGCATTTAACTGGCTAATTAAATTAACTACTTTCAATAATTCGTTTGTTTCTTCACTTGTTTCACATTTAGCCAGTAAAGCAGTAATTTTTGCTAAGTTGTTGGCTTTTTCAGCAATGTAATCTCCTTGGCTTTTTTCGGCAATAATTTCAGCGATGGCGGAATAGCAATCTTTTTGTAAAGCAAATGTGTTGATGGAACTTAAACTTGAATTAATGTAATCTTTTCATCCAGATATAATCACATTTTTTGATGTTTTTAATTTAGTTGTTAATTCTGTTGCGGTTGCTTGGTCAGTACCACTGCCTAATTTGGTGGCAATTTCTTCGATAATTTTAGTTTTAATAAATTTCTTTTCGTAATGATTTTTTTTAAATTCAAGTCTTTTTATTTCTTCTAAGTAAGACGAATTATTTCCAAATATTCTTCAACCTAACGCTTTTTTTTTTAAATTTTCTGATGGAAGATTATCCCAACTCTCCATTTCTTGTAAATTTTCTATTGAAGTCTTTAATGCCGTTAAATCTAGTGTTGAAATGTTATCAGCAGATATTTGTTCAGCCACTATAAGCTCTTTTTTGATAGTAGTCGCTACTAGTAAAGTATTCCCATATTCTATTAGTTTATCTTTGTCAGTAATAAAAGCACTGAATTTATTTTTTCAACTACTTCCAGTAACCTCTTTAACTGTTTCGATATCAGAATTATTAGGAGATTTATGCTTAATTTTGACTATTTCAGTTTCAAATCCTTTCCTAATATCGCTATTGTTTTCATTATTATTAAAAGTTAAAAAATTGATTGTAATTGGCATATATTAATTTTTATTTTGATTTTTCTAACTGTAATTTTTTGACCAATTCTTTTTTATCAATTTCTTTAACTAGTAAATGCTTATTTTTTTGATATAATTTTTGACAGTTAACTAAAACTTTTTTGGCTTCAATTTTTCCTTTAAAACCGTGAATAATCACTTTTTTATTTTCTAATTCTTTATAGCGAAGAAAAAAATTACTAATCTCATCTAATTTATTTTTATTTATATCTTCTAAATTATTAAGGTTATTCAAGCGTGATTCAACAGCATTCACTGCTAATAATTTGTCATCCTCTTCTCCACCATCAATCATTTTTAAAACCCCAATAATTCTAATTGGTAAATAACAACCAGAAAAGGTAGGAAAATTGGTTAAACAAATGACATCTAATGGGTCGCCATCATAATCTAAAGTTTCTGAAATAAAGCCATATTCTCCGGGATAAAACATTGCACCACTTAGCACGCGATCCAATTTCCAAATTTTAGTAAGTTCATCATATTCATATTTGTTAGAACTGCCTTGCGGTATTTCGACAATCATTTCCAAATTTTTTATTTTTTTCATATAGGTATTTTAGTAGTTTAATTGATACTGAACAATATGTTTAATATTTTGGTTTTAAACAAATTTGAAAACTTTTTTATTTATATTAATAATTCAAACTGGCGTCTCAATTATTAGGGAAACTCCGAAGAATTTCCACTAATTTTTGCCTAATAGACTTAACTATTTGACTAATTTTCGTTTAACTTAATATCTTTTAAACCAACCAAAAAT